>OCVV012836673.1_pt1 | contig 53323 bp, 37 predicted proteins | sample 1539721 | NCBI WGS metagenome assembly OCVV01 (sample SAMN02144230, study PRJEB22623) | gut metagenome | biome: sheep rumen | host: Ovis aries | place: New Zealand
CAGCTGTTTCTCTGTGTGTAAACGATACATTGTTAACTCTTTGTTGTGAGTCAACTTTTTTCAGGATAAGACAAAACCACCAAAAACGCCCTCTCAGAGCCAAAAGTGGTGGTTTGAATGTATCAAGGAGCCGCAAACGGCGGCGCCCCGGCAGTTTAGCGCCTGGCGAATTCCCAAAGGTTAAGGCCCACGCCGCCGTAGATGGCGTAGCGGGTGTAGATGAGGTTGATGCTGAACCAGCGGGAGGGCTGGACGGAGATGCCACCGCCAAAGTTGAAACGGTGCTCGCGGGTGCCCTTTGTAACTTCGTAGGGATGGTACCAGTCAAGGCCGTCGTCGCCGCCCCATACGGCGCGTGTGCCGTCCGTAATGCCTTCATTGGTCTGCGAATATCCTACAAGCGGCATTATCCTGAGCCAAGAGAGGACGGGAATCTGGTAGCCTGCGTTTATCTCGATGGCCGACGAATCGTTCCACTTCTGGTCCTCGACCGAATTGGCATAATGATGCTCGGGAGACTTGTGGATGAAGTCCAGATAGAAACCGGCGTACATGAGGTTTGCACCCATGGCGAAGCCGGAACGCGGAGTCGTAGTGCCAGCGGCGCCTATATTGATACCTCCTTCGAACCTGCCGGAGTTGTTGGAAAAATCAAACCACTGCGCATTCGCAGCAAAAGCCGCCGTCAGAAGGACAGCAATAGTCAAAACAAGTCTTTTCATAATGCCGCAAAGGTAGGCATTTTTTTTGTAACTTTGCATGCTTAAAAATACATGTCATGAAGAGATTCATCGCAATTGCCGCTGCTATACTGGCAACATTGGCGTGCACGAAAGAATATACGAAACAGTTCCGGGGCTACTACTCGTTCAAAACCGGAGGCTCAGTTGAAATAACGGGGAAAATATACACGGTGAAGGAAGACACCGTGAAGGTTGACACCATCCCGCACACCGTGACCCTGGGCCCTTTCACCTTCCGAGACACTACATACAACTATCACGTGAAGCTGGACACAATCGCCAGCCGTGACACCACCGTCACAAGGCACATCGTCGCCGAAAGCGGCCAGATGCATATCCTGGAAGACGGCACGGACCGCATGAAGGTCACCATGAACATCACCGGCGGAGACCCCGTGGTCTTTGACGCATCAGCCGACAGCGACAATATCACCCTGAGCCCCGTCAAGCGCTACATCTCCGTGAGCAAGGACGGCAGCGTGGGACTTCCCGCCCGCTGCTGGATGAACGTGAGCGGAAGCGGAAAACGCTACGAAGACATGATTATCTTCAACCTCACATATCAGGGAGACTACAACTTCGAGGACATCGAAGGCACCATTACCAAGAGCGACATAAACTGCATAGCCACCGTCAATGAATAGGAAAGCAGCAATACTCGTAACCATCCTCCTTGTCACTGCCTGCGGCGGGAGGGATGCCCTGCTCCGAAGGAAACAGACCGCTCCGGAGCCCGTTACCGTAAAGGTCATGACTGCCGTAAAGAGTGCCGCCGGAGTATCGGCAGGCTTTGTTGGCACCGTCCAGTCCGACCTTGACGCCACACTGCGTTCCCCATCCGACGGGACGGTGAAGCAGTTAAGCGCCCGCGAAGGTTATCCCGTGAAGAAGGGGCAGGTTCTTGCGGTGATAGAATCCGAAACGCTGAAAAGCGCATGGAAGGCCGCGAAGGCCTCCCTGGACCAGGCCGAAGACGGCTGGAAAAGGGTTTCCATGGTGCATGAAGGCGGCGCAGTCACAGAAGTCGAATACATGAACGTGAAGGCAAAGGTGGAGCAGGCCCGCGCCACCGAGGCCGCAGCCCGCAGCGCCCTTGAAAAGTGCACGGTGAAAGCCCCGTTCGACGGCGTGGTGGAAAAGGTCTGGACCAGAAAGAATCTGGAGCTCATCCCGGGAGAGCCGCTTGTGAGCATAGTGAACCTGGGTGCCCTGAGCGTGGATTTCTCCATTCCCGAGTCGGAGCTGCACAAGTACCATGAAGGAGACGCCGCAGTGGTGAGCGTCCCCGCCCTTGGCATTGAAATCGACGCAGTGCTGCAGTCCAAGGGAATCACCGCATCGGCCCTGTCAAGGAGCTATGACTGCACGGTTTCCCTTGCAAAGAGGCCGGAGGGGCTCATGCCCGGAATGGTCTGCAAGGTTATCCTTGGCATGGACAGTCAGGACAGCGCCATCGTTATTCCCACATCGGCAGTAATGACCGACATGGAAGGCCGATATGTATGGACCGTGGACGAAAGCGGCACGGTGGGGAAAAAGCACATCCGGGTGGGCGGATACTCCTACAGCGGAATAGCTGTCACCGGCGGCATCGAGGACGGTGAAATGGTCATAATCGAAGGCCGGAGGAAGGTCTCTTCCGGCATGAAAGTAAAGGTGGTGAAATAATGGATCTCGGAAGGCTCAAGGAAGGCGGTATAGCTGCCTGGGTACGGTGGGCGGTACGGGAGAAAGGCCTTGTGGCCGTCCTGATACTGGTTCTCATCGTGCTTGGCGGATTCGGCCTCGTGAGGATGAACAAGGACGAATTCCCCACCTTCCAGCTCAAGCAGGGGCTGGTTGCCGGCGTATATCCCGGCGCAAGTGCCACCGAGGTGGAGGAGAGGCTCACCAAGCCCCTTGAGGACTACCTTTTCACCTTCAAGGAGGTGTGCCGGGAAAGGACTTTTTCCGTCACGAAAAGCGGTATATGCTATATTTACGTAGATCTCAGGGATGAGGTTTCCCAAAGCCTCAAGGACGAGGTCTGGTCCAAGATAAAGCTGGGCCTGCAGCAAAAGCAGCTCACGCTTCCCGCCGGAGTTCTCACCGTCGCGGTGCTGGACGATTTCGGCAACACCAGCTCTCTGCTGCTGTCGATGGAATCCTCGGAAAAGAGCTACCTCGAGCTACAGGAATATGCCGAGGAGCTCTGCGTCAAGCTCCAGGGCATTCCGGAGCTTGCGAAGGCGACGGTCATCGGCACGCAGGAGGAGGAGATTGCCGTAACCCTTGACAGGGACAGGCTGTCGGCCTACGGGATAGACCCGGCGGCTATTTTCCTGGATTACCAGGCCGCCTCGCTGCCGCTCCCTTCGGGCACGTACGTGCATAACGGAAAGAGCGAAAGGGTGAGCATCGCCGCCGCCGTGGAAAGCGAGAGGGAGGTTGCCGAAAGGATAATCTGGTCCGACCCTCAGGGCCGCGTGGTACGCCTTAAGGACATCGCAAGCATAGAAAGGCGCTACAAAACGCCCACCCAGTACGTCTCCAACAACGGGAACGCCTGCCTCATAGTGAACGTGGAGATGCTGCCGGACCACAATATCGTGGCATTCGGAAAGAGTGTGGAAAAAGTGCTTCAGGAGTACAGGAGCACACTTCCTGACGGAGTTGACATCACCCGCGTGAGCGACCAGCCCCATGTCGTTGGGACCAGCGTGTGGAGTTTCCTCAGGGATCTTCTCATATCCATGCTGGTTGTCATAGTGGTGATGCTGATGCTGTTCCCCATGCGGTCGGCCCTCATTGCGAGCTCCGGCGTTCCGGTTTGCATTGCCGTGGCGATTGCGGTGATGTACATTACTGGGATGCCCCTCAACACGGTTACGCTGGCCGCGCTCATTGTCACCCTCGGGATGATAGTGGACGATTCCATCATAACCATGGACGGCTACATGACGCAGACTTCGAACGGTTTCCATGGAGTCGATGCGGCCGCTGCGAGCGCCAAGGAGCTGTTCATGCCCACCTTCATGGCAACGCTTGCAATCTGCCTCATGTTCTTTCCCATGACGGTTATCATCACGGGCTATCTGGGAGACTTCGTGAAACTGTTCCCCTGGATTATCCTGATATCGCTGATGACCTCCCTCTTTTACGCGGTAACGGCCGTTCCTTCGCTTGAGGTCAGATATATAAAGGCAGAGGAAGCCTCACGCAGGAAAAACATCATTGCAAGGGCACAGGACTGGTTCTTCGGCATTCTTCAGAAGATTTATGAGAACTGCCTTGGCTGGTGCTTCAGGCATCCCGGGCTCACGATAGCGATGGGCGTTGCAGCCGTGGCTCTTGGCCTTTTCATGTTCTCCAGGATCAATATCCAGATGATGCCGAAGGCCGCGCGCGACTTCTTCGTTACGGAACTCACCACCGAGGCCGGAACCGCCGTGGAGGTGACATCGGCAAGGGCCGATTCCCTGGTGAACCTCATGCTCTCCGACGAAAGGATTGTGTCGGCAACGGCATTCGTCGGGACGGGTGCACCTCGATTCGTGGCAACGTACGCGCCTATACTGCCGTCGCCCCAGACAGCGCAGATTATCGTGAGGACGGTCTCCAACAAGGCTACTGTGGAGATTCTGAGGGAGTATATCGACAGGTACGAGCACATCTTCCCCGACACGCAGATCCACTTCAAGCAGATGGACTACCAGGTGGTGGAGGCGCCGGTGAGCGTGAGCCTGTACGGAGACGACAGGGAGGCGCTCATCGAGCCGGCGCAGAAGATATCGGCCTACCTTGCCTCGCTGAATACCCAGACGCACTGGGTGCACAGCAATGCCGATGACTTTGCCCCGGAGGTGGAACTGGTCCTGGACAGGGACGAGGCTTCACGGCTGGGGGTTTCGAAGGCGGTGCTGTCTCTGAACATGGCATCGGCCCTGGGAGGGCAGAATATCGCAACCCTGTGGGAAGGCGCCCGGGCTGTGCCTGTGAACCTTTATTCCGACAACACGCCGGACTATGCCTCCTTCGGGGACATGATGATAGCGACGGCCGTTCCGGGGGTGAAAGTTCCCCTGAGGCAGGTGGCGTCGGTGCAGCCCGCGTGGGAGCCGGCGACGCTCTCCAGGATGGGCGGAAAACCTTCGGTGTCCGTTAGCTGCGACCTCAAGCAGGGAGCCAGCCAGCCGGCGGTTCAGAAGCAGCTCAAGGCCTATATCGACAGGGAGATTCTGCCCACGCTTCCGGAAGGGGTGACCGTAGAATACAGGGGGCTTTCCTCCATGAACAAGATGGTCGGGCCGCAGATTGCCTGGGCTTTCATAGCCGCCTGCGCCGTTCTGTTCATCTTCCTTCTGATACACTTCGGGAAGGCGAGGATTGCGGCCCTGACGATGATCCTTAGCCTGCTGTGCCTCTTCGGGGCGTTCTTCGGGCTGTGGCTCTTCGGGCTGGATTTTGGCATGACGGCGGTGCTGGGGCTCATCTCGCTGGTTGGAATCATCGTGCGAAACGGCATCCTGATGTTCGAGTACGCAGAGGAGGCCCGCGCCCATGAGAGCGTGCGCGATGCCGCAATGCATGCCGGACAGAGACGCATGAGGCCGATATTCCTCACCTCCTGCACCACCGCCCTGGGCGTATTGCCGATGATAGTGAGCGGAGACCTCCTATGGATGCCAATGGGCGTTGTAATCTGTTTCGGAACCATGCTCACCATCTTCCTCATCACACTTATAATGCCCGTTTCCTACTGGCAGCTTTTCAAAAAGGAGGACAAGAGATGAAAAGGCTTTTGACACTGCTGTTTCTGGTGTTGGCTGTTCCTTGTTTTGCGCAGGAGCTGAGCCTCTCTGAATGCCTTGACATGTGCTCTGAAAGCCGCAGCTCCAGGAAGGCTGAACTTGCCGTCCTGCAGGCCGAGGCGCAGAAGGCCGAGGCTCGGCTCGAATACCTTCCGCGCGTGAGCGTAACCGCGCTGGCATACCAGTCCGTGAATCCGCTGCTGGATATATCCCTTCGCGACGTGCTGGGGAATTCCGATGCGGCAAACGATCTGAATACGCAGCTTACTGCCTATGCCTATGAAAACGGCATGAAACCGTATTTTACGATGTTCCAGAAGGGATACGGCACGTCCGTGTCCTTGCTGCAGCCCCTTTATGCCGGCGGAAGGATAGTGAACGGAAACCGCCTTGCCTCACTTGGCGTGGAAGCTTCCCGCCTGCAGGGTTCGCTTGCTTTAAAGGCTGTGCGTGACAGTGTTGAGAACAAGTACTGGAGAATCGTCTCCCTCCAGCAGAAGCAGAAGATACTCCTTGAAACCGCCGGGCTTCTGGATGCCCTTGACAAGGACCTTTCCACGGCCGTCCGTGCCGGACTTGCCCTTGAGGCCGACCTTCTCGAGCTGCGCCTCAAGCGCTCCGAACTCAAGGCCGGGCTCACGAAACTTACCGGCGGGCTGAGCCTTCTGAAGATGGACCTTCTGGACGAGATAGGTTACGAGTACTCATATCTCGAGCTGCCGTCTCTGGTACTCTCCGACACTCCGGGAGAGCTGCCGGAGCCGTCTTCCGTCTTTGCCGATGGCTTTGACCTGGCTTCCGTGCCTCAGGCACGGCTTCTGGAGATGCAGGAGAAGGCCGCAGCCCTTGAGAAGAAAATGGCCGTAGGAGAACTTCTGCCGCAGGTTGCGGTGGGCGCGGCATTCAGCTACAGCGCCCTGTCACTTCCCCGCGACGCCACCTCCAACGGGCTGGTCTTCGCCATGGTACAGGTGCCCATTACAGACCTTGGCAAGGCCGCATACCGCTCAAAACGTCTTGGATACAAGGTACAGGATGCGCAGGAAGAGAGGGAGTATCTCCTTAAGAAACTCTCGCTCCTCGAGAACAAACTCAGGCTGGACGTAGACACCTCATGGGAGCAGATAGCAGTCTGTGAAGAGACTGTGGGCAATGCAGAGGCCCGCCTTGACCGCATGCGCCTCATGTACACCGCCGGTGAGGCTACCGCCACAGAACTCATGCGCTGCGCCCTCGAAGTCTCCACCGCCCGCGAGAGCCTTGTCTCCTCCCAAATCTCCTACCGCCTCGCCGTGAGCGCCTACCGCTCCCTTGCCGGAGAGTGATGCCTTGGCGCCACTTTCAAGACGCGGATACATTCAAAACACCACTTTTGGCTCTGAGAGGGCGTTTTTGGTGGTTTGGCGCAGTTTAAACATAGGCAAACCACCGTTTTCGGCCTCTGGTGAGGGAAAACGGTGGTTTGAATGTATCCGGGGCAGAAGACTTCCCGCTTACCAGCCAAGGATGGACTCCCGGGTGAGGTACGGTTCGGCTTCGGCGGCGGTGAGGACCTTGCCGTAGGAGTTGTGGCCGGTGATGGCTGCGCCTGCGGGGGTCTTGGAGCCGTATTCGCGCCAGCCGGCTGTGGCCGTAGGGGCCTCCGGAGTGGGCTTTTTGGCGCCCGAGTTGACGCTGGGGCCGAACCACCCGGCAGATGCGATGACATCAGACATGGTACAGTTTACGAACACAACGTTGTCATATACGCTGGTATCTCCGCCGCTGCGGGCAAGATACATCGAGCCAGCCTTGACGCCGCTTTCTGCAGTGAGCTTGCAGTTCAGGAACACGAATCCCTTGTTGGAAGCCGCAGGAACGCGGGCCTGAATTATGTAGCCGCCTGCACGGGAGCGGATCTCGCAGTCTTCAAAGAGGCAAACGTCAGGGTATCCCCAGATGTAGTCCACATGGCCTGCGATGAGGCTGTTGTGTACCCACACCTTGCCCTTGGTGAGGAAGGTGTCCTGCCAGGAGATGAGATTGCAGCTCTCGATGGTTAGTTTGCGGGTGTTGGAACCGTCGTTGAAATAGATGGTTTCGGCCTGGCCCTTGTGTGAAGGGATGGAGTAGGTGTTCTCGATTGTGAGATTCTCCAGGACCAGATTGTCGCAGTTCTCCACCAGGAAAACGCTGCGGCCGCCGGACTTGCCGATGGATGCGCCCACAGACGGCTTGGAGGATAACGATGAACCGGAACCGGTTTCATAGCTGTCGTTGTTGGGATAGGCTATGATGGTGCCGCTGCGGGAAGCGCCGCGGAGCGTAACGTTGTTCTTGTTCCTGAGGAAAAGCAGCTCCTGATAGCGTCCATCCCCTATTTCAATCACAACTTCTGCATCCTTGGAGAGCGTAGAAGCATAGCTGAGTGCGCCCTGGACGGTGCAGAAATCGCCGGTGCCGTCGGCCTTGACGGAGAGCGTGGTGCCGGAGGGCTTTGCCTTTACGGTGAAGGGCATGTCCTCTGCCGCAACGGCCTTGCCGGCCACGGACTCATCGACAGTCACATAGTAGGACTCGCCGAAGGAAAGCGCCTCGTTGTGAAGCTTGATTTCAAGGGTCTTTCCCTTGATGCGCAGTGGAGTGTAGTGAACCACCCTGTACTGGTTGCTGTGAAGGGCATCCAGGAAGGTGTGGAAGACATAATCGTCGCCGATTGCTATCTTGCCGGCGTCGGCATCGGCACCGGCGGGAATCATGGTTCCGTCCTCGAGGGTAACGGTCTTGGAGATATCGGCAAGGTTGATTTCGTCCACCTTGGTGCCGTCCTTTTTGAACACGCGGATGTAGCCGGAAGTGCCAAGCACGGGGGTGGCGGACATTTCAAGCACCAGCGGGGCGTCCACGCACACCGTCTTTGCGGACGGGTCCGGCGGAGTGGGCACGGTGCCGTCGGTCTTTGCCGAAATCTCCTCGCTCCATGCCGATGTCTTCTCCCCTGCCACGGCGCAGACGCTGAAGCCGTAGGTGGTTCCGGGGGTGAGGTCCTCAACCATCACGTTGCGTCCCTTGGCCTGAGCGCCCTTGACCTGAGCACCGTCCAGGGTGAGCTTCCAGTTGTAGCCGGTTGCACCCTCGACGCTTCCCCACTGGAAAGTGAGAGCCGTCTCGGTGGCGTCATGCACTTTCACGTTCTGCGGGACGGTGAGACTGACTTCTGGGCTTGTTCCAGAATCGGGCTTTGCACAAGCAAGAACACAAAAGGCCAAAAGTGTAAAATGTAATTTTCTCATATTCAGCATGTTAAACATTTTCCTTTCCGGATTTTCCGGAAAGGAAAACATATAACTATCTATAAATCAAAAACTTGCATTTTACGGATTACTGCTCAATTGGCTTATAGCGAGGCACGAGGGCCTTCATGATGCTCCAGGCGATGAGGTATGCAAGGCCGCAGAAGCAGAACATGATGAAGTAGCCGGCGGGCTTGCCTTCAAAGCCCAGGAATGTGAATGCGGCGCCCTGGTTCTCTGCGAAGGTGAAGAGGTTGCCGGCAACCTTCTGGATAATCATGGATCCGATACCGCCTGCCATAGCGCCGATACCGGTGATGGTGGCGATGGTGCTCTTGGGGAACATGTCGCCGATGGTGGAGAAGAGGTTGGCGCTCCAGGCCTGGTGTCCCGCACCTGCAAGGCCGATGAGGATTGCCGGCCACCAGGGTGAATTGAGGTTCACGCCAAGGGGCTGTGCAAACAGGGCTGCAATGGGGAAGAAGGCGAAGATGAGCATTGCCAGCATTCGGCCTGCATAAGGGTTCATGCCCTTCTTCTCGACGAAAATCTTGGGAAGATATCCGCCGAAGATGGAGATCACCGTGACGATTGCATACAAGGTGAAGATGAGGGCCTGTCCCAGACCGGAAGTAGCCGGTGCATGGAACTGGTTGGAGAAGTAGGAAGGAGCCCAGAAGAGGAAGAACCACCAGACGCCGTCGGTGAAGAACTTGCCCACGATGAAGGCCCAGGTCTGCTTGTAGCCGAAGCACTTGATCATGGGGATGCTCTTCTGCTCTGCCAGGGCGGCCTTTTCGGCAGCCTCTGCGGCATCGTCCTGGTGGATGTACTCGAGCTCGGCCTCATTCACGTGCTTGGACTCCTCGGGCTTGTTGTACATGAATGCCCAGAAGAACATCCAGATGAAGCCCAGACCGCCGATGATGATGAAAGCCCATTCCCAGCCGAACTTGGATGCGAGCGGGGGTATCAGAAGCGGAGCGGCAAGAGCGCCCACGGATGCACCTGCATTGAAGATGGAGGTGGCGAAAGCGCGGTCCTTCTTGGGGAAGTACTCGGCAGTGACCTTGATGGCCGCCGGGAAGTTTCCGGCCTCACCCAGGGCGAGGATGCCTCGGCACAGGAGGAAGAGATAGACCGATGTGGTGGATATGGCCAGGGCGATGTTGGAGCCGGCTTCGACAGCCCTCATGGCTGCAACGGAGTCAAGGCCGACGATGTGGGCTGTTGCCCAGCCTGAGGCGGCATGGAGGCAGGCGCCTGCACTCCACACGCCGATGGCGATGAGGTAGCCCTTCTTGGTTCCCATCCAGTCTACGAACTTGCCTGCGAAAAGGCACGCGATGGCGTAGAAGATGGAGAAGAAGGAGGTGATGGTTCCGTAGTTTGCATCAGTCCAGTGGAATTCCGGCTTGATGAACTCCTCGTAGGTGAGGGAGAGTACCTGACGGTCCAGGTAGTTGACGGTGGTAGCTACGAACAGAAGGGAACACAGCCACCAGCGCCAGTTGGTCATAAGTTTTTGTTGTGTGCTCATATTTTACAGGATAGATTTTACTGCAGCGCGCATGCCCTGGGCCTGGATGAGGGCGAGGTCTGCGGTGAGGAGGTCGGTGAGGCCGGGGATGGCGTTGAGGTTTTCACCCCAGATGAACTCATCGGCAAGGACGCCCTGGGCGACTTTGCGTACGTCTCCGGTGGCCCAGAGGTTCTTGAGGAGGTCGAGGATCTTGGGATCGTCGTTGGGGACGATTTCGTCCTCTCCCCTCTTGCCGCCCTTGTAGTAGGTGCAGATGCCTGCGAGGCCAAGGACGAGGCCCTTCGGGAGTTCACCCTTGCGGTCGAGATAGGTCTTGAGGCCGGGGAGGTCGCGGGTCTTGAACTTGGGGAAGGAGTTGAGCATGATGGAGGTGACGAAGTGCTTCACGAACGGGTTGCGGAAGCGCTCCATGACGTCGCCTGCGAACTTCTCGAGCTCTGCCTTGGGAAGGTTGCAGGTGGGAAGGAGTTCCTCGAACATTACCTTGTGCACGAACTGGCCGATTTCGGGATCTTCGCAGCATTCCTTCACGGTATTGAGGCCGCTGAGGTAGCCTACGGGGCTCAGGACGGTGTGGGGACCGTTCAGAAGGGTAACCTTCCTCTCGTGGTAAGGAGCCTCTGAAGGGACGAAGAGGACGTTGAGGCCGGCCTTGTCGGCAGGGAATTCGGCAGCGACTTCCTTGGGGGCTTCGATAACCCAGAGGTGGAAGATTTCGGCCTTGTCCAGGAGATGGTCGTCGTAACCGGCGCGCTCGCAGAGCTCTGCGGCGTTGTCACGGGGATAACCGGGGACGATGCGGTCTACGAGGGTGCTGTACACGCCGCAGGCCTCTTCGAACCATGCGCTGAAATCGGCCCCGAGGTTCCAAAGGTCGATGTACTGGCGGATGCACTCCTTGAGGTGCTTGCCGTTTTCGAAGATGAGCTCGCAGGGGAAGATGATGAGGCCCTTGTCCTTTGCACCGCCAAAGTGCTGGAAACGGTGGTAGAGGAGCTGGGTGAGCTTTCCGGGATAGGAGCTGGCGGGCTTGTCGTCAAGCTTGCAGGCGGGGTCGAAGGCGATGCCAGCCTCGGTGGTGTTGGAAATCACGAAGCGGATTTCGGGCTGCTCGGCAAGCCTGAGGTAGGACTCGAAATCGGCATAGGGGTTGATGCCGCGGGAGATGACGTCGATGAGGTCGACGCTGTCTACGGGCTGTCCGTTCTGGAGGCCCTGGAGGTTCAGATGGTAGAGGCCGTCCTGCTCGTTGAGCCACTCGACCATACCCTTCTCGATGGGCTGGACTACAACCACGGAGCCGTTGAAATCGGTCTTCTGGTTGGTCTTCCAGATTATCCACTCAATGAATGCGCGGAGGAAGTTGCCTTCGCCAAACTGGATCACCTTTTCGGTGTACTGTTTTGCCTGCGGTGCAGACGTGCGGTTTAGTCTTTCCATAGTTTAGTATTAAGATTCTTTTACTATTACAAGGATGACGGCCTGTTCGCCGGATTTTTGTTTGAGAGTGTATTCTGTGCCCTTTTCGAGGGTGATGGCACCGGAATCCATGTAGGTGGCGTGAGGGGTTTCGTCAAAGACGGTGGCGTCGCCGCCGGTGGGGATGAGCTGCATCTTGACGCCGGTTTTATCTGCACCGCGGCGGGCGGCGTAGAACTGGATTGTGGTAGCGTAAGTAGCTGAGGTTGTGAATTTCACGTAGCCCTTTGAGTCCATTTTGATGCCCTGGCTGTAGGTGACGCCGTCGATGGTGAAGGAGCCGGAGTAGTCCTTGGAGAAATCGGCAACGCTCGTGGAGGCGTCGAAATAGGAGGCGCCGGCGGTGCCGTCCTTGGTCTGGACGAGGGCCTTGCTCTGCATGGACAGGGTGTATGTGTGGGCCGATCCGTCGTCAACGGGGGTGACGGGGTCATCCTGGCCGGGATCGGTGGGGTTGTCGTCGGTGGCGTCGTAGTCCGTGATGCCGCCGTTATTGACCGCTACAGGGGCTTCGGTAAAGCCAAGCTTGCCGTAGCCGGCACCGGCCTTGACCACTGCGGGAACGTCCTCGGCAGCGGTAACGGTGTAGGTGTAGGAGGGCTTGAAATCGGCATAGGTGAGCTCTGTGCCGGCTGCAGCGCCGTACTTTTCATACTTGACGTTGGAAAGCGGGTACGGGTCCTTGGCCTTGGTGGGACGGTTCACGTAGATGTTCTGCGTGGGATAGAGGTAGCCCGCTACGCTGCCCTGGAGGTTGGATTCGCCGCTTTCCTTGGCAGGGTAGGTGCAGATGTCGGTGGGGAGCTGAACGCCGTCGAAGTAGTTGTACTCCACGAGGACCTTTGCGCCATAGGCAGAGCCTACGCCGTAGGTGGTGTTGCCGTCGAAGAAGTTGTTGTAGACGTGCACCTGTCCGAAGCGCACGCGGGGATGGCGGCTGCTGGAACCTTCGAACCAGTTGTGGTGGAAGGTGGCTGTTATCTCAGTGTCGCTGCTCTGGCTGTTGGAGTGGCCTACGAGGCAGCTCTTCTGGGTTTTTATGTATCGGCACCAACTTACGGTGACGTTCTTGGAGCCGTGGGTGACGTCGGTGGAGCCGTCTTCGTAGTCCTTGGTCTGGTTGAGGGAGGTGAAGGTGCAGTGGTCTACCCAGACGCCGTCGCATTCCTGCATGGAGACGGCATCGGCACCGTTATTGGCCTTGGGCTGCTGGAAGTTGATGTTGCGGATGATGATATTGCTTGCGCGGACGCAGAAGATGCCTATCTGGTTCATCACGAAGCTGTCCGTGCCGATGAAGCTCAGGTTGCTCACATCCTTGACGTCGAACCAGGGGTGGGCGCTGGAGAAGTCACGGCCGTCGTCGTTATTGAAAGTGCCGCTGAGCCAGATGGTTACGGGGCTGTGGTCGCCTTTCTTTTCGGCCTTGGTGCGGTTCAGGAGCCAGGTCTGGAGGGCCTTTCCGCTGTTGAAGTGGAGGACGGTGCCGCCTTCGCCGCCGGTCACCTTTTCGCCGTAACCGGTGAGAGCCGTGGCGTCAACCGTGCCGATGATGGGCGGGTTGGGGCAGTCGAGCTCTGCGCCGTCAGCGGGTGTGACGGGCTGGTCGGGGTCTGTACCGGGGTCGGTACCAGGGTCTGTGCCTGGGTCGGTACCAGGGTCTGTGCCTGGGTCGGTTTGTGGTTCCGTGGTCTGTTCTGCCTGGTCTTTGGAGACTTCCTCAGGAGAACTGCAACCGGCAACAGTCAACACTGCCGCAGTAAGACACATTATTATGTACTCTATCTTCATTTATCTAATATTCCACTTTTTGTCAATGCCCGCGTTGTGGGTGACGTCTGCGTTGTCATTTTTGGCCGTTTTTGTTCCCTTGGACGTCATTGGTGACGGCGACGGGCACAAAAGGGGCCGTTTTTGTTACCATGGACGTCACGGGGCGGCGAAACGGGCGCGATATGGCCGCGCGGGTGGCTATAAAGTTACGCCCTGCTTGAAGATGGCAATCTCGCGGTAGCCGTTGCGCTCGTTGTTGACGGGGGCGCCGGAGGCGGCGGCGAGGACGAAGTCGATGAAGCGCTCGGATACGGCGCTCATGGGTTCGTCCTGGGCAAGGACGCCGGCGTTGAAGTCGATCCAGCCGGGTTTCTTCTCGTACAGCGGGGTGTTGGTGGATATCTTCATGGTGGGCACGAAACTGCCGAAGGGGGTTCCGCGGCCGGTGGTGAAGAGCACGATCTGGCAGCCGGAAGCGGCAAGGGCCGTGGAGGCAACGAGGTCGTTACCCGGGGCCGATAACAGGTTCAAACCCTTCACGGACAGCCTCTCGCCGTATTTCAAGACACCGCGCACAATGCTCTTGCCGCACTTCTGGGTACAGCCGAGGCTCTTTTCTTCCAGCGTTGAGATGCCGCCGGCCTTGTTGCCGGGAGAAGGATTCTCGTACACGGGCATGCCCTGCTTCATGAAATACTCCTTGAAGTCGTTTATGAGGTGAACGGTCTTGTCGAAGGTAGCTTCATCCTGGCAGCGGTTCATGAGGATGGTCTCGGCACCGAACATCTCGGGGACCTCGGTGAGGACTGTGGTGCCGCCCTGGGCGACTATCCAGTCGGAGAAAACGCCGAGGAGCGGGTTCGCGGTGATGCCGGAGAGGCCGTCGGAGCCGCCGCATTTGAGGCCGACGCGAAGTTCCGAAACGGGAACGTCTTCGCGCACGTCCTTCGATGCCACGGCGTAGATCTCACGCAGCTGCTGCAGGCCGAATTCAACCTCGTCATCGACCTCCTGGGTCTTGAACATCCTCACGCGGGATTCGTCCACGGGGCCGACGAGCTCACGGAAGGCGTCCAGCTGGTTGTTTTCGCAGCCGAGGCTCACCACGAGCACGCCGCCGGCGTTGGGGTGGTGGACCATATCGGCAAGGACGGTACGGGTGTTTTCATGGTCCCCGCCCAGCTGGGAGCAGCCGTAGTTGTGGGGGAAGGCGACGATGGCGTCCACGCCGGGATGACCGGGATTTTCGGCCTTGAAGCGGTCGACGATCTGCTGGCAGATGCCGTTCACGCAGCCGACGGTGGGGATGACCCAGATCTGGTTGCGGATGCCCACCTGGCCGTCGGCGCGGCGGAAGCCCTTGAAGGTGCTAGATTTCTCGACTCCGCCTTCGGCTCCGCTCGAAATGACAGGAGAGGGGCCTTCGGTCGAAATGACAGAAGAGGCGGCTTTCACGTAGTCCAGGGGATCGTATTTGTAGTCCAGGAGGCCTTCGAGGTTGGTTTTGATGCATTCGTGGTTGACCATGGTGCCTTTGGGGGCGTCTTTGGTCACATGGCCGATGGGAAAGCCGTACTTGATGACGTTCTCCCCTGCCTTGAGGTCCCGGAGGACGATCTTATGGCCGCGGGGAATGTCCACGAGCAGGGTCACGCCTTCCACGACCTCACCTTTGGAGAGGTCTTCGAGGGCGACGGCGACGTTGTCGGCGGGGTTGATTTTTATGTATTTCATTAAAAATTAAAGTAATTCTTGGCGTTGTTGTAGGAGATGTCTTCTACCATTTTGCCGATGGTGTCAATCTCCGAGGCGGGGAGCTTGCCTTCTTCGATGTCCTTGCCCAGGACGTCGCAGAGGATGCGGCGGAAGTACTCGTGGCGGGGGTAGGAGATGAAGGAGCGGCTGTCGGTGAGCATGCCCACGAAGCGGGAGAAGAGGCCCAGGACAGAGAGGGCGTCCATCTGGCGGCGCATGCCGATTTCCTGATCCAGGAACCACCAGCCGCTGCCGAACTGCATCTTGCCGGGAACGGTGCCGTCGTTGAAGGTATAGGCCATGGTCATCATGACCTCGTTGTCCTTGGGATTGAGGCAGTAGAGGATGGTCTTTGCGAGCTTGTCCTCAGAGGCCAGACGGTCGAAGAACTTGTGGCCTGCGGCTGCGGTGGGAAGGTCGTGGATGGCGTCGTAGCCGGTGTCAGGACCTACCAGATTGAACATCTTGGTGTTGTTGTTGCGGATGGCGCCCACGTGGAACTGCTGGGCCCAGCCGGCCTCGGCATCCATGACTGCCATGTCGTGGAGGAAGGCGCTGCGGAACTTGTTGAGCTGGCTTTCGGTGGGACGCTTTCCAAGGAGGACCATCTTGAAGATGGCTTCGATTTCGAGCTGGGTGTAGTCATCGGCATAGAAGGTCTCGAGACCGTGGTCGGAGAGCTTGCAGCCCATGAAGGCGAAGAAGTCGTGGCGGATCTTGAGGGCCTCGATGAGGTCTGTGTAGGAGTCGATTTCGCGGTTTGCGGCCTCTCCCAGCTTCTTGAGGTATTCCTTGTAGGACTTGGGATCCTCGATTGCCATGGCCTTGTCCGGACGCCATGCAGGGATGACCTTTGTGCCGAAGGGGTTCTCCAGGATCTGCTTGTGCCAGCGGAGGTCGTCGGCAGGGTCGTCGGTGGTGCAGACGGTCTCTACGTTGAACTTGCGGATGAGGGCCTGGCCGCGGAACTCGGGGGTTGCGAGCTTGGCGTTGCACTCGTCGAAGATTTCACGTGCGGTGGCGGGGCTCAGGAGCTTGTCGATGCCGAAAACGCGGCTCAGCTCCAGGTGGGTCCAGTGGTAGAGGGGGTTACGCATGGTGTAGGGAACGGTCTCGGCCCATTTCTGGAAGGTTTCCCATGAGCTCTTGGTTCCTCCGGTAAGGTACTCCTCTGAGACGCCGTTTGCACGCATGGCTCTCCACTTGTAGTGGTCGCCGTAGTGGCCGTCCACCAGCCAGAGCTGGGTGATATCACGGAACTGGATGTTCTCTGCAATCTGCTGGGGTACCAGGTGGCAGTGATAGTCGATGATGGGCATGTTCTCCGCATGCTCATGATAGAGTTTGCGTGCAGTCTTGGTCTGCAGCATGAAGTCTTTGTTGATGAAGCTCATAGTAATAGTATTATAATTAATTTGGAAGGGTGCGGGGCGGTCAGGCCCCGCGCCCTTAAAGATGACTACTTTTTCTTGATGTAGTTGGGGGATGCGGAGTTCCAACGAGGGTCACCTACGTCGGCTGCGCGGAGCTCGGCGTTGATGAGCTTGAGGTTGAACTCTGCAGAACCGGCGCAAGGATCCTCGGTCAGGACACCGCCGCCGTTACCGGTGGCGACTTCCTGGGAGATAGCACCGCCGAAGAATCCTTCCGCAACATTGAAGAACCAGTTGCCGCTCATCGTGGGAACGGTTGCACCGGTCTTTGCAAGAAGCGAGTTTCCGCCAATATTCAGGAACAGATTGTTCTTCACGTTGTACTTCTCAGGAGCGTCTGCACAGGAACGCACCCAGAGCAGGCCGTTTCCGGCATCGACGGAACATGCTGCAAAGGTGTTGTTCACGATTGCGATGCTGCCTGCGATATCCTTGTCGCAACGGATGAAGTCACGGCCGCCATCGTAGAAGCTGCTCTTGCTCACGTTGATCACGGTATAGGCGCCCTTGCGGATGTCTATCATGCCCTGACCGGTACCGAATCCGTGAACGAGGTTCTTCTGGAAGTCGAAGAGGCCTATCTTGGAGTCGGCTCCGTTTCCGTAGAAGAGGCTCTTGTTGTAGGCTACGATCTCGCAGTTCACGATCTGGATCTTCTCCATCTCGGTGGCCTCGGCAATTTCAAATGCATTGCCAAAAGCCTTTTCCGCGCCGTTGAACTTGATGTTCGTGGCTGCGAAGGAGGTGGTTCCAATTCCGAACTTGAATGCACCGATAATCTCTACGGCACCCTTGCCTTCAAGGCTCACAGGAGCGATGAGGTTGACGATACCGCTGGCGTTGGCCTCGGTACGGAGGTCGTAGGAACCGGCCTTGAGGGTAATGCCTGCCTTTCCTGCATCAATTGCAGTGAGGAGTTCCTCAACGTTGGTTACGGCGATGTCGGAGCTGACCTTGCCTGCATTGGGATTCCAGCGGGCTGCGCCAACGTTGGAAGCCAGACAGAGTGCGTCAACGAGTGTGTAGTCATGGTTGGCTGAATCCTTTACGGGATCACTTGCCAGGATTACGCCGCCGTTGCCGGTGGCTATCTCCTGCGTAATAGGTCCGGTCCAGAACTTCTCTGCAACACAGTTGTAGAAGTAGTTGTTGGTCATGACTGAAGGAACAGTTGCACCGGACTTGGACAACAAGTTGTTCTCACCGTTCTCGTTCAGGAACAGGTTGTTCTTCACCACGTAGCTTTCCGGAGTGGAACGTACGTAGAGCACGCCGTTTCCGTTGTTAAGGGTAACGCCATCGAAGGTGTTGTTCACAATATTGATGGAACCTGTGACCTTTCCGGCATCGGCACGGATGAAGTCGCGGCCGCCAACGACGGTATTGTTGTCGATGGTGAGAGCCGTGTACGCACCCTTGCGGATATCGAAGGTACCCTGGCCGCCGCCAAGACCGGTAAATACGTTACCGGAGAAGACCACGGTCTGGAACGATGAGTCGTCTGCATTGCCGTACAGAACACTCTTTGCCACGGAGTCCACTACGCAGTTGCGCACAACCAGCCTGTTCACCACGGATGCGGCGGAGACTGTAATGAGGTTGTTTGCACCTGCTGTAATGGCCAGGTTCTCGATGACGATATCGCCGAGTTCTCCCTCTGCGAGGACAAACTGGACCACTTTGACATGCGCTCCTGCCTCACCCTTCAGGTGCATGTTGGCACCAAGGGTGATGTCAGCTGCGGAGAGGTCGTACTCGCCGGCGGCAAAGAGTATGCTGGTCTTACCGGCCTCTACTGCTGCGGTAAACTCATCGGCATTGGTAACCGTGAAGAACTCGCCGGAAGTTGCGGGAGCATAGCCGGGGTTCCACTTGGGAGCGCCCACGCCTGCACTCATCACCACGCCGTTGACTACGGTAAAGTCATTGTTGGCGGCATCCTTGACCGGATTTACGGTGAGGACTACGCCCTGGCCGCCCAGTGCGGTTTCCTTGTCCATGATACCGGTGAAGAACACCTCGTCATTGCAGTCGTAGAAGTAGTTGCCACTCATGACAGGAACGGTTGCACCGGACTTGCCGATGATGGTTCCTGAAGTCATGCCAAGGATGAGGTTCTTCTCTACCCTGTAGTTAGCGGCTGCAGCACGTACATAGAAGATACCGTTGCCGTTCTTGCTGGTATTGAGGTTGTACATGGTGTTTCTGGAGACCTGTACGGAATTGAGGGTGCAGGTTCCGTCGATACGCAAGAAGTCACGGCCGCCGGTGAGGGTGGATTCGGTGATGGCGAAGGATGAGTAATTACCATTGCGGAGGTCGAACATGCCCTGGCCGGTACCCTGGTTGTAAACCTCGACACCCTGGAACAGGATATCACCCACATTGAACACATCTGCGGTGTTGGAAGCGTAAATGACGCTCTTTGCGAAGCCGTTGATGACTGTGTTCTTTACGGTGATGGTTTCTGCAGTCACGCCTGCCGCGTCAAAGTTGACGAGGACACCCTGTGCAGGGTCTCCGGCATCCACAGTGAGGCCTTCAAGCGAGAAGTTGCCAACCTCGCCGCTAAGGGTGAAGGCGCCCTTCACAACGGCTCCGGGCTGGCCCTTGAGGGCGAGAGGAGCGGTGACGGTGAGGATTCCGGCAAGGTCATATTCGCCGGCTGCGAGAGTAATCTCCGTCTTGCCTGCTGCAATTGCTGCAAGGAGTTCATCCACGGTCTTCACAACCAGTTCAGCACCTTCCTCGGAACCGCCCTTAGGCAGTACTGCGAAGGCGGCGGTGCCGGCTGCGGATTCGGTGTTGTAGATGTCTTCCTTGCCAGGGTTGGCGTACACCTGGACGGTGTAGCTGCCAGCATCCAGCATACCGGTGGTCTTGCCCTCGATGGTATACTGCCAAGGCTCTTCTGAAACCGTGTTGGTCTTGCCGTTGAACACAACGGAGTAGCTGGCAGCATTGGGAACGGGCTCCCAGCTCACAACCACGTCGGTGGCTTCACCGGCGGTGAAGGAAGCGGGGGCTGCAACGGGTGCGGGAGCTGGCAGCGCCGTGTTCACGGGAGTGACGTCGGTGCTCCATGCAAGTTTCTCAAGGCTCACTGCACCTGAAGGGAAGATATACACAAGTGATTCTTCCGTGATGGTGGTGATGAGGATCTTGGTTGCGGTAGCCATATCGGCCATGGCGGAGACACCGCCCTTGAGGGTAATCTGGCTGCCGTCAACAGGACCCACGCCCACGATGAAGTGGTTGCCCAGGGACTCGGGATCCTTGGCCTTGACCACCAGTGAACCGGGGCCGTCAACCTTGAATGCAAGGTAACCGTCGGTGGGAACGCCGTTACGGTTGGTAACCGCTGCGTTCTGGAAGTTGAGCATTCCGCCGTCAACCACGATGGGGCAGTTTTCGGAACCGTTCACGAACAGGAGGTCGCGGACCATCTGCTTCTTGATGGTGCCGGAGAAGTACTTGGCGTCGGCCAGGTTCCAGGTGTGGTTTCCGGCAACCTTGCCAAGGGTAAGGTCTTCGGGTTCCTCCACGTAAGGAGTCCACCACTTGGATGCGCCGATGCCCTTTCCGGCAATCTCGGAATCGGGGTTGATGTTGTAAAGGCCGCCGGGAGCGTTGAAGCAGGGATCCGCCTCAAGGATGGTACCGCCGGCATTTGCAAGCGTGAAGTTGTCGGTGAAGTATGCAACTGCGCCGGCATCGTTCAGAGGAAGGCTATAGAAGAAGTTGTCAGCAGCTGCCACTGCCATGTCGGAAGCGGTCTTGTACTTTGTGTTGGCACTCTCGAGAACGGCCTTTCCGGTCATGTACAGGAAAAGGTTCTTCTTGAATGAGAAGCTTCCGGGAACAATCTGAAGGCCGAACACACCGGCATTGTTGGTGTTGTCCACGAAAGACAGGTTGTGCAGGGTGTTGTTCTCAAACTCCAGGGCGCCCATGGTACCGGCATCTATGCGGATGAAGGTACGCATGCCCTGATGAATGGTGTTGTTCACGAAAGACAGCTTGGCAATGTCCGTAGCCTGACGGATGTCGAACACATCGCCGCCCACGGTACCGTCGGTATTGATGTCGTGGATGTCGCAGCTGTCGTAGGTGACATCGCTCATGGTCATCTTCTTGCCCCACTCATACATGAGGCCCTTGGTGTACCAGGAGATGATGCAGTTCCTGTAGGTGAGGTTGCCAATAACCTTTCCTTCCTTGGTGCCGCCGTTCTTGTTCTGGAAGGCGAAGCCATATCCGGAAGGAGCCACTGCGGTGGGTGCACCGCTGAACTCAACGCTCTCGAAGTAGAGATTGCCGCCGTCCACCCATGTGTCTGCCACATGGAATTCACCCTGAATAACGGGCTTGGTGCCGTCTGCGGCCTCTTCACCGGTGATGGAGAAACCGTTGGCGATATCCAGGGACTGGATTTCGTACGGAGATCCCGCCATCTTGAGGAAGATCTTTGCATCGGCGGTCTTGACGGCGTTCAGGAGGGCTTCCGTGGTGGAAACCTCCGTGAGGGTGCTCACGTCGGGAGTGGTCCAGGCATCAACCTGGCCACGGGATGCGGAGAGGTAGTAGAGAGTGAACACGTATTCCTTTGCAGGATCCAGACCGTCAACGGTGGCTGTTGCAGCCGTCTTGTCGGCATCGGCAAGGGCTTTGGTGCCCAGCTTGGCGTCTGCGCCTGGAAGGGCGTATTCGATGCGGTCCACGTCAAGGTAGTCGGAGACTTCCTTGGACCATGCCATGGTTACGCTGGTGGCGGTCCTTGCGGTTACCTTGAGGAAAAGGTTGTCCTTTACCGCAAAGGTCTTGAAGGACTTTTCATAGACTGCCACCTTTGAGGGTTCTTTACTCTCTGCAGTGGCCTGGACAGTGAACCAGTAGGTCTTGTCCGCATCCAGTTTCTTCTGGTAAGGAACGTTTGCGGGAGCCACGCTTTCAGAGAGGTACTTGTTCTTGAGCGCCTCGTCGGTGTAAACCGTCAGAACATAGCTTTCGGCATCCTTTGTAACATCCCAGGAGAAGGTTACCACATCTCCAAGGGCGGCGCTCACGCGGGCGTTAAGGTTCATGGGCTGGAGGCAACGTACCAGGTCCAGTTCATCAACCACGATGGGCTCTTCCTTCCCAAAGCAGGAAGTAAGGGCTGCCGCAAATATTGCGAGAATTAAATATTTGATTCTTTTCATGGCCGTAGAGGATTAAAGGTTGTCGTAGCCATAATCGTTCTTGATCATACCCTGGCTGTTGGTCATGGTATCGTTGAAGATGGGCCAGAACATGTGCTGCTCCGGGTTCTTCGCATGGCCGCCGGCCTTGGGGTCGGTGAGGTAGATGCCGTTGATGCGGTCCGTGTAGAAGCCGGTGCTCTTGGCATCGTCATACTTGGTCACATAGCCGGTGATGAGCTCGTATCCTGCAGGAGCGGCTTCGCCGGTTGCAAGGAACTTGATGTCGATAGACATGGCGTCGTCGGCATATGCATAGGCGATGTCGCCGGACAGGCCAGCATAGTCTCCGGAGAGTCCGCGAAGAGCCAGCATGTCGGCCTTGGCAGCATCCAGCTTGGTCTTGAGGAGATTCCAGCGGATGAGGTCGGCCTTGCGGAGGAACTCGCCGCAGAACTCAAGAGCGCGCTCGTCGATGATGGCGTTGCGCATTGCGTCCTTGGTGCCCAGGCCTGCTACAAAAGTAGCGGCAGCGTCTGCACCGCATGCACGTGCACGTACCTCTTCGATGTACTTCTTGGCATTGGCGGGGCCGTTGAGTTCGTTCTCAATCTCGGCTGCCATGAGGAGGATGTCAGCATAACGCATCACAACGGGCTTGATGCCATCGTCATTACCGCCGGTGTAAGGCTGGGCCTTCATCCACTCGAAGCGGTACTTGCCGAAGTACCATTTGCCGATGCCTGCGGGCTCGATGGTGTCGTCCTTGTTCCACTTATAGTTCACGCAGGTAACGTCGCGGCGCTTGTCGCCGGCGGCATACTTGAAGTAAACGGTGGGAACGGGGCCGGCGTCACCGCCACGGGAAACACCGTTGGAGATGCTTGCGCCCTCTGAACTGATGGCGTAAGTGAAGTTCCAGCGGCCGCGACCTGCACCGAAAGGAATCACGTAAAGGGTTTCATTGGAGGGACCTGCGACCATGTTGTTCATGTTGTTCACATTGTACCAGTAGGTCTCGAAATCCGGCTCCAGGGCAGCCTTTCCGTAAGCGTCCTTAAGATATTCAAGGGCCTTGGGATAAAGCACAGCCTTCTTGAGTTCGGGATCGTTGGTCTCACGTACCCTGCCCAGGTCTCCGGTGCCAATCGCATCGTCCTCAGGACGGAGTGCGAAGCCGGATGCCATGAGAGCGATACGGGCGTAGAGGCCCTCTGCAAACACCTTGTTCACACGGTCGGTGCGGGAGGTGGCTGCGGTTTCGCCGGGATAAGGCAAGTAAGGGATGGCTTCGTCAAGGTCGGCGAGGATCTGCTTGTAGATCACGTCGCGGCTGTCCTTGGGGGCGTAGATGGTGTCGGAAGTAAGGGAGCTGAAACGTGCAGGAACGTCTCCCCATGCCTTTGTGAGGTCGTAGTAGATCATGGCACGGAGAGTCAGGGCCTCGCCAAGGAGGTAGGCCATGTCCTTGTTCTCTGCGGTATTGCCGTATTCACGGAGACCCTCGATCACAAGGTTAGCCCTCTCGATGCCCATGTACATGAGCGGGAAGGGACCGTTGGAGAGGTTCAGCTGCGAGTTGTTGGTGAGACAGGCATAGGCCGATATATCGGACTTGCCGTCACCCGGCTTGTAGGTATTGTACCACTCGATATCGGTGTTGTGTCCGTACCAGGGAAGGAAACGGCCGCGGTAACTGTTCACCTCGCAGAAGGCCTCGGTGATACCGTAGATGGTGCCTTCAGTAAGGGCGTAGTTGGAATACACGGTGGCCGCGTCGAATGCGGACGGCGACTCGGAGTCAAGGAACTTCTCGCAGGAAGATGCTGCGAAAACCATAACCGCCGCGGAAAGAATGTAGTATAATGTCTTTTTCATATTTCCCGGAGATTAGAAGGTGAGGTTTACACCGGCCACGAAACCGATGCTCTTGGGATAAGCGGAATAGTCAACACCCGGGGTAAGCGGGGTTGCGCGGCGTGTATCGACTTCCGGATCGTAACCGGAGTACTTGGTGAGGCAGAACAGGTTGGTTCCGGTCACATACACACGGGCGCGGCGGATATGCCATTTCTCCACAACCTTTTCAGGAAGGGTGTAGCCGATGGTGGCGCTCTGGAACCTCAGGAAAGAGGCATCCTCAACCGCCCAGTCGCTGAATATGGCATTGCCGATGAAAGGAGCCCACATGGTCTTTCCGGCATTGAGCTCGTTGAGCTTGTCGGCACTGGTGATGAGCTCACCGGTTTCCCAGTCTATGTTGGTCCAGCGCTTGTCAACGTCCATAAGGTTCTGGAGGTTGCGATTGGAGAACTTGCGGGAACTTGTAAACTCAATCTTGTTGGCGTTGTAGACCTGGTTGCCGATCATGAAGTTGAAGTTGGCTCCGAAGTCGATTCCCTTGTAGTAACCGGACAGGTTGAAACCGCCGGTGAAGTCCGGGCTTGCGTTGCCAATCACGGTGCGGTCCGCAACGGTCACCTTTCCGTCAGGAATGGAGTTGCCGTTCTCGTCCTTGCCGCCGGTGATGTCCTTGTACTTGGGAGCGCCTGGCATCATGTAGGTGGCGCCTATGATGGATGAGCAGTCAACCACACCTTCATTGAGGACCCACTTGGAACCGTCCCAGGTAAAGTCGTCGGTGGTGTACATGCCATCGCTGATGTAGCCGTACATGTTGCCAAGAGGCTGACCCACCTGGACCACATAGTCGTCACCAATTTCAGTGGAGGCCCAGTATGACTGTGCGGTGATCTTGTCAAGGCCGCCCAGGTTGGTAACCACGTTCTTGTTATAGGCGATGTTTCCGCCTATCTGCAGGGAGAAGTCCTTCTTCTGCACCAGAGGGGCGTTCAGCGTGAGTTCCGCACCGCGGTTGCGGGTGGAACCCAGATTGCGGTACTGGCTGTCATAGCCGGAGCCCGTGATGGGGAAGTTGATGAGGAGGTCCTTGGTATCGTTCTGGTAAACCTCGATGCTACCGGTGAGTTTTCCCTTGTAATAGGAGAAGTCAAGACCCAGGTTGTGGGTGATGGTGGTCTCCCAGGTAAGGTCAGGGTTGTTCATGATCTTACCGGCCATCCAGTAGTTGGAGCTCTGGCTCAGCCATGCGGTTGTGGTGGCGCCGTACTGCTTCACGATCTGTCCGGAAGGGATGTTGTTGTTACCGGCGGTACCGAAGCTGTAGCGGAGCTTGAGCTGATCCAACCAGTCCCTGTTCTGCTCCATCCAGGGCTCGTTGGAGATGGTCCAGGACACTGCGGCGGAGGGGAAAAGGCCCCAGCGGTTTCCGCGGGAGAACTTGGAGGAACCATCGGCACGGAGCGTGGCGCCTACGGAGAAGCGGTGCTTCCAGTCGTAATTGGCACGGGTGAAGAAGGAAAGGAGCTTGTCGTCCGGGTTGTAGTAGTTGTTGGAGGATGCCGGTGTGCCGGAGGACATGAAGTTCCAGGCCATAGGGGCATCGTAAGAAGCGTTGAGACCGTCCACCATGAGAGTAAGGGTGTTGCTCTGGGTAATGGTCATTTCTTCACCAAGGAGGAATGTGAAGCTGCTCTCATCGTCATTCAGGTACTTGCTGAGGTCGTAGTTGAGAGTGTTGGTATTGCGGTACTTGGTGCGGAAGGCTTCCTTGTGCTGGTTGGAGACGCCCGTCTTGTCCGTGGAGTTGTTGGCCACATAGTAAGTGGTCATGCCGTAGAAACGGTCATCGGTCTGGGAGTATTTCTCCAGGCCGCCTTCAACCTTGAGGGTGAGGCCTTCCTTGATCTTCCAGTTGAAAGCCGCATTGGCGTTCCATGTGGTACGGATACGGCGGGAGTCGTTGTCGGCCACAGACTGGAGCGGCGGAGCGTTGTCGCCGTAGTCCTGTTCTTCATCCACACCCTGGATTGTTGACTGCAGGGGGATGGGAGTGTAGCTCACGGAGTGCTTGAGACGGCCGTTACCGGAAGTGGTACCGGTGTCGTTGATGCCGTTGGCACCGCCGCCGCGCACGTTCACGCGGGAATAACGGACATTGGCGTCGATGGACGTGGTCTCCGAGGTCTTGAAGTTGGCCTTGAAGTTGAGGTTGTCACGGGTGTAGGTGGAACCGGACATGATGGCATGGTCGCCCATGTGGGCATAACCCAGGGTCCAGTTCACCTTGTCGCCGGCACCGGATACAGAGAAGTCCGTGGAAAGGGTACTGCCTGTATTTCCGAACACCTGCTTGATCCAGTTGTTACCCTTAATGCCGCTGTACATGTCGATGTCCTCGAACGTACCAAAGTAAGGGTTGTAGTAGGATTTGAGGTTGTCGCGGATCACTCCAAGCTCGTACTGGAACTTTACGAAGTTCTCCGGATCCATGGCCACGATGGCATCTTCGTTCGCCATCTTCTTGAGGCCGTAGTAGGAATTGAACTTGACAGAGATCTTCTGTCCTTTTTCTGCGCTCTTGGTGGTAACGATTACAACGCCGTTTGCACCACGGGAACCGTAGATGGCGGTTGAGAACGCATCCTTCAGTACGTCGATGGACTGGATCTCGGACGAAGGGATGTCGTTGATGGACTCCACGGGGAAGCCGTCCACGATGTACAGAGGACTGCTGTCCTGGGTGATGGAGCCACCGCCGCGGACGCGGATCTTGATGTCGGCGTCGGGGTCGCCTTCGGTGGTGACCACGGAAACGCCGGCCATCTTTCCGGTAAGGGCCTGGCTTACAGTTGTTACAGGCTGTTCTGCGAGTTTGTCGCTTCCCACGGATGATACGGAGCCAAGGAGGTCACGGCGCTTGACAGTAGCGTAACCTACAACGACCACTTCATCCAGGAAGGTGCTGTCCGTCTTCAAGACCACGTCGATCTTAGTCTGCCCATTGATGGGAACAACCTGATCGGCCAGGCCGATGAAGGAGAACACCAGGTTCACTGCAGATGCTGGGACGGTGAGAACATAGTCACCGTCAATGCCGGTGATGGTTCCGGTAGTGGTGCCCTCTACCACGACGCCCGCCCCGATGAGGGGTTCGCCGTTTTCATCGGTCACGATACCACTGATTGTGGTCTGGGCCGACAGGGTAACTGCCGTTACCATTCCGAGCAGCGCAAGAATTAATTTCTTTGCTTTCATTGGATCTGGTTTGTTAGTTAATGGTTAATATTAGAGTATTGTATATGTTCCATCTGTGTTCTGATCACGTGTTATCTCACGGACAAGATAGTGGAGGTACATTTCCAGGTTGGTATAGCGGCCCTTGGTATCTATTGTCTTTTGGGCGCCATCAGCAGCTTTGGACTTGTCCAATCCAGCTGCATCCTCGAACCAGTCGGGCATGCCGTCGCCGTCACTGTCCGTCACCAAGGCTTTCTGCTCGTCGGTGGCGGTGTATTCGGGCCAGCCGCCAACGTCGGTCTGGGTGTCGATGAGACCCTTGGTTCCGCCCTTGCTGCCAGTGTACGTGGTGGAGCCGATGGCAGCTTCGTTGGTGACTCTCTTGTCTATGCGGTCACGCACGAGGCTTGCTCCTGCATATGCGATAACAGAATTGAAAGCATTCTGGGCACTCTGAATGGCAATCCTGGTGGGATTTGCGGCATAGAGGAACATCTCGTTCGCCTTGATCTGCTCAATCACCTCCGCCGATGCGGTGGTGCCGGTCCAGTTGTCGGCGGTGACGCCGTTATTGCCATGCAGTACGTTACCCGTCATATAGAAGTGACCGGGGATGATGGTGCCGCCGCAGTTGCTGCATGATGTGGTGGGATTCAGGAGCCTGTGACGGTTTGAAGGAGTTGCCGGACCGGGCCTGTAGTAGTTGCCCACGAAGTTGTATTTGCGGTAGTCGGAGCCGTTCTTGCTGGAGCTCTCTCCGCCGTAGCAGGAGTCTCCGCTCCAGTTGTAGACCACGTTGTTTATAATGCTCACGGGGCCCTTCTGGGTGCTCACGTAGTCGTGATCCAGGCGGGGGTTACGGCTGTCGTGATGGGCAAGGAGGTTGTGGTGGTAGGTAGCGTTGTTACCGCCCCAGATACCGCCGTAACCATGATTTCCCTTACCGTGGACGGATACGCGCAGACTCTCAGAGACTATGTTCCAGGAGAAGGTGAAATTCTTCATTCCGTAGAACGATGCGCACTCGTCGGTGCTCCAGCTCACAGAACAGTGGTCTATTATTATGTTGTTGAACTTGTCGTCGTCGTGGTCCATCACCTGCATGGCATCGTCCTCGGTCTTCTTCTCGTCTCCCATGCGGCAGCGGATGTAGCGGACAATCACGTTGGAGGCATTGATGCGGAAGGTGTAGTTCTTGAGGCAGATACCGTCGCCGGGAGCGGTCTGGCCGGCAATAGTTACGTCGCCGTTCTTGATTACCAGGGTGCTCTGGAGCTCGATGAGGCCCGCAACGTCAAAGACGATGGTCCTGGCGCCGCTCTGACCTATGGCCCAGCGCAGGGAGCCGTCACCGCTGTCGTTCAGGTTGGTCACGTGATATACTTTGCCGCCGCGGCCGCCGGTAGTGAACATGCCGCCGCCCTGGGCGCCCGGGAAAGCCAGTGCGCTTCCGTCCTGGTCCTCAGCCTGAGGAATCAGATAATCTGCATAAGCAATGCTGCTCACGGGCGGATCCACGGTAGGATCTACGGGAGTGGTGGTGTCACCTTCAGTCTTGGCAGTAATGGAGGAAGGCTGGGACTTGTATCCGTCGGATCCAACGCTCAGGACCGTGAAAACGTACTCGGTTGCCTTTTCAAGATTGTCCACGGTAACGTTGCGGCCCTTTGTATTGCCGCTGTCCACGGTGCTTGACTCAAAAGTAAGAGCCCATTCATACTGAGTTGCCGCGGTCATATTGTCCCACTGGAAAGTGAGGCTGCTCTCGGAAGAGGAATGGAGTATGAGGCCGGTGGGGGCGGAAGGTTTGGTAACCTCGGGGGTCTTGTCCCCGGGCTTTTCCCCGCACGAAGCAACCAGTGCCAGTGCCGCTAATATATAAAGGTATTTTTTCATAGTCTTTCTGCTTCAAGTGAGGCCCAGATGAGGGGGCCGATGCCTTTGGGGTCGTTGGAGCGTACCGGCTCGCTTATATAATAGGTATAGTCCCCTGCCCTGTTCTGCTTGCCGCCAAGGCCGGCGACTTCGCAGCAGCTGTTAAGGTTCACAAGGCCGTCCTCAACGGTGACGAAGGTCTTGAGGAGGTCGTCGTAGCGGAGGAGGGCGTCTTCTGAAGTTACATTCTCCAGGATGCCCAGGCGGGAGCCTTTGAGCATGGCGTAGACGAACATGGCGCTGCAGGTGGCCTCAAGGTAGTTGCCTTCCGCATACGGACGGTCCAGGACCTGGTACCACATGAGGGTGGTCTGGTCGGCAAAGAGGAGGACGGAGTCGAAGACGCGGTTCAGGAGGATGACGAGGTCGTCCTTGTACTGCCCGGCCGGGAGGATGTCGATGACGTCGACAAGGGCCATGGCGTACCAGCCCATTGCACGGCCCCAGGCGTGGGCACTCTGGCCGGTCTCCTCATCGGACCAGAACATCTGTGCCGATGAATCCCAGGCGTGGCGCAGAAGGCCGGTCTCCGGGTCCAGGGTTTTGTCGAAGATGAGGCTGAACTGATGGACTATGTCCTGGAAGTTCTCCTCGCGGGAGAGGCTGTCCGTGACGTAGCGCACGGTGTATTCGGCATAGAAGGGTTCGGCCATGTAGAGGCCGTCGAGCCACATCTGCTCAGGGTAGACCTGCTTGTGCCAGAAGCCGCCTTCCGGGGTGCGGGGCTGGCTCTGTAGCTGGCTGTAGAGCGTATCCATGGCTGCGCGGTACTTCTCCTTTCCGGTGATGTCGTACAGCTGGAAGAGCGTGCGGCCGGGGCAGACATGGTCCTGCGAGTAGTTGGATTTCTTATACTTATATATGGTACCCGTGCTGTCGATTATGGCGTCGTACCAGGTGTCGACGTAGCCAAGGGCTTCCTCCGGAGCTGCGTCAAGCATGGCCTTGAGTTCGAGGCCGGTGGTGTAGTTCCATTTGAGTTTGCCTTCGAGGCCGTCGATGTAGGAGGCTTCGGGGTTGCGGGCAATCTCTGAGCGGACTACCTGTAAAGACAGCGGAGCCTTGGCAGTGCAGGCTGTCAAGGCAATGGCAAGTATGAGGGTTGCTCGTTTCATTATTTATTGTCGTAGGGGTTCCAGACGATGCCGTCTTCCTTCTGGTACATTACCTTATCGAAGGTGTAGTCCTTGAGGTCCTTGGCCTTGAGGGTATGGGCCCATTTTACGCGGGGACCCTGTGCACCGGGGCCGGTGGAGCCGTATTCGGCATAGAAGGAGTTCTTCTTGGTATTGGGCTTGCCGGGTTTTTCCCAGTCGTGCCAGCCGTCGGCAACTATGTGGCTGCCAAGTTCGCAGTCGATGAAGACGGTCTTGGCGTAGGCGCCCCAGGGACGGCCCAGGTAGCATTTGTCGATGCCATCGGCAGCGGTGAGGCGGCAGTTCTTGAAGACGTAGCCGTACTTCTGGCCCGGGAGGGTGGAGGCTGCCGTCACGTAGGAGTTCTTCTTGGAGTGGATGTGGCAGTTTTCGAAGTAGGCTATGCTGGGGCCGAAGATGAAGTCAGTGGTGCCCTCGATGTAGCAGTCCTTGAAGTAGTTGCGTTTGATGCCGCCGTCCTTGCCGTACCTTCCGTAGGTGTAGAGGGTGTCCTGATTGCCGATGAATCGGCAGCGGTTGAAAAAGAGGAAGTCTCCGTCGGTGAAGACGGCGACGGCCTGGCCGATTTCCTTGCCCTCGCCGGAGGTGTTCTCGAAGGTGAGGTCCTCGAAGGTAAGGTAGCTGGAGTGGATGTAGACGGAGGCGCTGCCGCTGGTGCCGACGGTATTCTGAGTGCCTGGCCAGAAGGCCTTGGCGTATTTGTCGAAGGTGATGACGGTGTTATCGGCATTTTCACCCTTTATGTGCAGGCGGAATTTGTTGTGGGGGATGGTGACCATTTCCTTGTAGACGCCGCTGCGGATGAGGATGGTGGTGATGACGCCGTGGGAGTAGTCGGGGCAGGCGTTGATGGCCTCCTGGACGGTCTGGAAGTCGCCGTGGCCGTCAGCGGAGACGACGAGGTCGTAGCGGACGAGGTGCTCTGCGATGGCGGGAATCTGCTCCTTGATCTTTTCGCAGATGATTTCAGTGACCTTGCGGGCGCCGGCGGGGACGAGGTGGGTGTTGTCGTTCTTGCCGGTGGAGATCATGAAATAGGCCTTGGAGGCTTCGTCGCCCAGCCCTTCAATCCAGTCAAGGGTGGGGGTGGTGATGTCAAGGAGGGTGACTCCCTTTTCATCGGCAACGGCCTTCATGGCGGCAGGATAGTCCGTGTGGCAGTTGCGGTCGAGGCCGTTTTCCTTGAACCAACGGCGGGCGATGGGGGTGAGGAGGACGGGGATGCCGCCTTTTTCGCGGGTGCCGTCGATGAATTTCCTCAGATTCTCCTGGTAGGCTCCGTAGGCGGGGGCGTAGCGGGCGGGGTCATCGGCCTTTGAGTCATTGTGGCCGAACTGGATGAAGACGTAGTCCCCTTCCTGAATGGCGCCGTAGACCTTGTCCCAGAGGCCCAGGTCGATGAAACTCTTGGTGCTGCGGCCGTTCTGGGCGTAGTTGATGACGTTGAATTCGCTGTCCAGGAAGTTCTGGAACATCATGCCCCAGCCCCTTTCGGCACCGGCTTTGGGGAGGTCCTTTTCGGCCATGGTACTGTCACCCATGAGGTGGATGGTGGTGGAGGAGGTGAGGACGAGCCAGAGGGCTGCAAGGAGGGAGATTCCTCGATAAACTCGGAATGACAGTTTCATATCTTTTCGCCGTTTATGATGACGTTGTCAAAGGTGATGTCCTTCTCGAAATGCATTTCCAGGCCCTTCTGGCTGCGGAAAACGCTGTTGGAGAAGTGGAGGCCGCTCACGGGGAGTTCGGGGAGGCCGTTGATGTAGATGGCCTGTTTTGCGCCGGAGCAGACTATGTTGTTGAAGTGCATGTCGCGGAATTCGGGGGTGGTCTCATCGACGGGCTGGATGTCTTCCGTGGCGTCCTTGGAGAGGTCCGTTGCGGCGACGCCGGCGTAGTAGAGATTGAAGATGACGCCGTAGGTGACGATGTCGGTCATGTAGATGTCTTCACACCAGATGTCCTTCACAAGGCCGCCGCGTCCGCGGGTGCTCTTGAAGCGGAGGCCTACGTCGGTTCCCATGAAGCGGCAGCCCTTGACGAGGATGTTCTCCACGCCGCCGCTCATTTCGCTGCCCACCACGAAGCCGCCGTGGCCGTGGTAGACGGTGCAGTCTTCGATGATGAGGTTGCGACACTTGCGGGCGTGACGGCGGCCGTCCTCGTCCTTGCCGGACTTGATGCAGATGGCGTCGTCACCCACGTCAAAGCTGGAACCGGTGAGGAGGAAGTTCTCGCATGCTTCGATGTCGATGCCGTCACCGTTGGTGGAGAAGTGGGGGTTGCGTACGTTTATATCGGTAATAATCACATCCTTGCACCAGAGCGGGTGGAGGTTCCACGCCGGGGAGTTCTGGAAGGTGACGCCCTCAAGGAGGATTCTTTCGCAGTTCTTCAGGGAGACCATGACAGGACGGAGGAAGGTCTTGATTTCCTCTTCGCTGAGGTCGTCGCTGGGCTTGTTAAGGGTGCCGGCGGTGAGGCGGGCCTTCTTGTAGCCTTCGTCAGGGTACCAGACGCTTTGGTCATCTGAAAGCACTCCGTGGCCCTTGGTCATGGCTTTCCAGGTGTCGTCCCCTACCTTGCGGCGCTTGAGTTCGCGCCAGGCGGCTCCGTTGCCGTCGATGATGCCCTTGCCGGTGATGGCGATGTCTGTCTTGCCATCGGCATAGACGGGCGAGAGGCAGCGCCTTACGTCAAGGCCTTCGAAATTGGTGTCGATTATGGGATAGAGATCCTGGTCTGTGGAGAAGATGATGATGGCGTTGTCTTCAAGATGCAGTTCGGTATGGCTTCTGAGGCCGATGGGACCGGTGAACCAGATGCCGTCCGGAACCACGAGCCTGCCGCCGCCCATTTCTTCGAGTCTGTCGAAGGCTTTTGCAAATGCTTCGGTATTCAGGGTGACGCCGTCGCCAACTGCACCGAAATCCGTGAGAGTTACGGTATTTGCAGGAATCTTGGGGGCTTTAATGCGGGACATTTCGAAGGGAAGGCCTTCGTAATAGGAGTCCAAACGTTTGTCTTCCTGGGCGCAAGAGAAGATGGTCAAAAGGCTTAAAGCCAAGAACATCAAAGGGTTGTGCTTTGTCATCGCGATTAGTTCAAGTGTTATAACGATGCAAATATACGAAAAATTTTGCAAACGTTTGCATTTTTCTGCAAAAAACTTTGTTTTTTATTAGCAGCGGTGCTCCTACCGTCCCAGAATTTGGACCGGTAGCGACGTTTTGAGGCGTTTTTGCTCCTACCGTCCCACTTATTGGACCGGTAGCAACACTTAACGGCGGAATTGGGAATCGGCGAAGAGAAGATACTGGTGCCAGTCTTCGGAAAGGATTTCGTGGCGGCCGCGGCGGATGTGGTAGGCGGTGGGGCCTTTGGAGACAGCGGCGATGATGGCTGGAGCCGGGGTGGTGCCGATGGCAGGGGTGAAGGCAGGACCCGCAGGGGTGGAGGCGGGGGCAGAACTGACGGCGGCGGGGGTGTAATCCCGCTGCTCTGCAAGGGCACGGAGGGCGGCGCTGTCACGGAAAAAGCCGGGCTCTTCCTGCATGCCGATGGATTCAACGCCGTACAGAGCATATACCGGGGCGGTTTCAGCAAGGCCGATGAATTCGCCGTGGGGATCGCTCCAGCGGTCCATGGAGGCGCTTGCAACGTAGACGGGGCGGGGGGCAACCAGCGAGAGAACATCGTTCTGGTCGAAAGGAAGAGCCTCCTCATTGTCACCGTATTTGGCAAAGGCACCGGCGAACCAGTACGGATAGTGCGTGGTTATGCGGCGGACGGTTTCTCCGAAGCGGCGGCGGGAGATTGCAGCCCCTCCGCAGCCGGAGTTGTTGGACACCAGCATGGCAAAGCGGGGGTCACTTGCGGCGGCCCAGACTGCAGCCTTTCCCATCCTGGAATGGCCGAAAACGGCGACCTTGGACGCATCCACGTCAGGATCCGTTTCCAGATAATCGAGGGCCCTGGAAAGGCCCCAGGCCCATGCGGCTATGTTCCCCCATGTGAAATCCGGATATAAACGCTTGACGCGCTTGGTATTATCGGAATCAGAGTCGGGTGCTACGTCCTCACAGCAGAAAGTGGAGATAGCATATCCCATCTCAAGTATTTCTTCAAGTGGCCAGCGGTGACTCACGGAGCCGCGCGGGTCAAGCGTGAACGTGCTGCGGTAACGCGTTGTGTCCGGCAGCGAGATGCCCGGGTCCTCGGAAACGGTGTGGTTTCCGAAGAAATTGACGCCGAGAAAAACAGGAGCATTCCTGACGGCGTTAGGAATATATGTTAGAAGGGTAAGGTACTCCGCTTCTCCAAGGTTCACCTTCACTTCCCTTCTGGTGGCCAGCCCATCAAAGGCGCTGCGGTCTTCTGTGACAATTTCAAACGATTCATCTGCGGGACGGCCGGGAGAAGTTCCGTACATTTCGCTTTTCAGTATATCCAGCAGTTCGGAACGACGTTTTTCCCACGCGGAAAGGCTCTTTATCTGGTTTCGATTTTGAAACTTTGGCGTGTTTTCCTCACTGTAATTAAAGCCTTCCAGCGGCGCGAATTCGGGTTTTATCTCCAAATTTGTTACATCAACGCAGCCGGAATCATTCTTGGGAGCGAAGCGGTTCATGAAGAAGCCGAACTTGGCTCCAATCCAGAGTTCCGGACGGGCTCTGAAGGAGTCGGGGACCTTGTTGTAACGCTTGCCGTCCATACTCCAGGAGAATCGGCATACGGCGTCCGGCACGTTGCCTTCAACTGCCTTGGGACGCACTTCCAGCTTCACCCAGATCCTGGCAAGGGGCTGGTCCTGATATTTCACGAGAGGGACATTGCGGGATTCGTACTCGTGAGGGCGGGGAATCATTTCGTAGGGAAGGACGGCCAGCCTGACGGCGCTTTCAGAAGCGCCCTTGGAGGCTCCTTCACACACTGCATATTCCAGCACGGCTCCCTCTTCGGTGTCCGTCAGCTTAAGGCCGGCATAATCGTTACCCATCACCACGAATCCGGCATTCTCCCCTTTCTCCTTGAGCTGGGGATTGGGCTTGAACGTCAGGCACGCCGTGACAGTGAAACGTTCAGCGGGGAATTTCCGCAAAAGCAGGTTGGGAGTGTCCCAGAGGCTCTTCCATGGCCATCTCTGCTCTACGCTGTACAGGCGCACGTCGCCACCCGGCAGCGCCATGTGCCAGTACGGAGACGGCACTGCCGGATACTGCCAGTCCAGGGACAGGCCGTAGGGGCCGGGGAGAGATTTCTCGACTCCGCCTTCGGCTCCGCTCGAAATGACAGAAGGTATTTTCCAGGAGCGAACCGGCTGGCCAACTCCGTCACCGTCGGGGTCTTCGCCGATGAGGGGCCAGCCGTCGGGATTCCACTGCATGGGCTGGAGGTGGACTATGCGGCCGTAGGCGCCCTTGTCCTGGAAGTGGAGGAACCAGTTTTCGCCGGAGGGGGTGTCTACCCAGGCGCCCTGGTGGGGGCCGTTGATGGCGCCGGGGGCCCAGGCCATGACAATCTTCTCCTCAAACGGTCCGTAAGGTGAAGTGCTCCTGAGAACTGTCTGCCAGCCGGTTGCAACTCCGCCGGCGGGAGAGAATATATAGTAGTATCCGTCTTTTTTGTAGAACTTGGTGCCCTCGATTGTGGGCTGAGTTTCGTGCCCGTCGTAAACCATGCGGGAGGGGCCAAGGAGGGAGGTGCCGTCGGCACTCATGGGAGCCACGAAGAGGACACTCTTGAGGCCGGCGCGGGAACCGGCTTCGCCGTGGGAGAGCCATGCGCGGCCGTCATCGTCCCAAAGGGGGCAGGGGTCGATGAAACCCTTCTCCCGGACTACCCAGACGGGTTTTTCCCATCGGCCCGCGGGGTCCTGGGTGCGCACCATGAAGATGCCGCGGTCGGGGTCGCCCACGTAGATGTAGTACCAGCCGTCGTGGTAGCGGATGGCAGGGGCCCAGACAGCATTTCCGTGCTGGACGGGTATGCCGGCGCCTTCATAGTCCTCAAGGGCGGCTCCCACCAGCTGCCAGTGCACGAGGTCCCGCGAGTGGAGTATCGGCAGTCCGGGCATGCAGTTGAACGACGACGCCGTCATCCAATAGTCCTCCCCCACCCTGCACACGTCCGGATCCGAATAGTCCAGATGAAGGATGGGATTCGTGTAACGGAACTGGGGCGAAACCTGCGCCGGTCCCTTGCAGCCGCACATGAGGAGCACCGCCGCTATGATGATTATGTGGCACTTACGCATGTGGCAAATTTACGCGCAAACAAAGAGAAAAGCAAATAAATTTGGAGAATCCTGCAAACGTTTGTATATTTGTGCTCAGACTATGACTACTATAACCGATATCGCACTTGCACTTGGCATTACGCCATCTACCGTGTCCAGGGCACTGGCCGGGAATCCCCGTGTAAAAGAACAGACCCGCCTCGCCGTTGAGAAAAAAGCGGCAGAGATGGGCTACGAACGCAATATCGTGGCCTCCAACCTCAGGAAAGGCCGTTCCAACATCGTTGGAATCGTGGTTCCAAGGGTGCGGAGGGAGTTCTTCGCAAACTTCATCGGCGGTGCAGAGGATGTCCTTGCAAGGGCCGGTTACAATGTCATTATCTGCCAGAGTCACGAGAATCTGGACGATGAAATCAAGGCCCTGAAGGCCCTCAAGAACTACCGGGCGGCAGGAGTCATCATTTCCCACTCGATAGAATCGCAGGACGGCGGCCATATCCGCGACATAATGGGAAACCTTCCCATCGTGCAGTTCGACCGCGTCTTCCCGGACCTCCCCGGCGCAAAGGTCGTCGGCGCAAACTGCGACGGCGCCTACCAGGCCACTAAGCACCTGATCGAGAAGGGGTACAAGCGTATCGGCACAATTGCGGGGTATATGAGCTGCATGGCCTTTGTGGAGCGTCTGGCCGGGTACAGGATGGCGCTTGAGGATGCCGGCCTCCGCTATGACGGAAGCCTGGTCTACCCGGAGTCCATCCTCTACGAGTCCGGCAAGGAATCGGCCCGGAAAGCTATTGCCGATGGCTGCGACGCCCTCTACTGCTGCGGCGATTATGCTGCCCTGGGCGCCATGGACGCTGCACGGGAAGCCGGCCTGAGCATTCCCGACGACTTCGGCATAGTGGGTACGGCCGATGAATTCTGGGCCGCGATAATGACCCCTTCCCTCAGTTCGCTGGGGCAGCACCCGTTCGATATGGGCCAGGCGGCGGCGCGCGCTTTCCTGGACGGCCGCACGGGCACAGAAGTGATCCCTATGGAACTTCACGCAAGACAATCTTCAAACAAACATTAAATATGGCAAAAGTAGTAACCTTCGGTGAAGTAATGCTTCGCCTGTCCACCCCCGGGTACCAGCGTTTTTCGCAGGCTCATCAGTTTGACGCCACTTTTGGCGGCGGAGAGGCCAACGTGGCCGTTTCCCTCGCAAACTACGGCGTTGACGCACACTTTGTAACCCGCCTTCCCCAGAACGACATCGCTGCAATGTGCACCGCAGAGCTCAAGGGCTTCGGCGTGAACACGGACAGCATCGTCTACGGCGGAGACCGCATCGGCATTTATTACCTTGAAACCGGTGCAGTGGCACGTGGAAGCAAGGTTATTTACGACAGGGCATATTCCTCTGTATCAGAGATTAAGCCAGGCATGGTAGACTGGCACAAGGTCCTCCAGGGTGCCGACTGGTTCCACTGGACCGGCATCACCCCCGCCCTCTCACAGGGCGCTGCCGATGCCTGCCTCGAGGCCATCAAGGTGGCAAACGAAATGGGCGTGAAGGTCTCCTGCGACCTCAACTACCGCAAGAAACTCTGGAAATACGGCAAAACCGCTGCCGAGGTCATGCCCGCCCTCGTTGAAGGCTGCGACCTCATCCTCGGCAATGAGGAAGATGCAGAGAAGGAATTCGGCATAAAGCCCGAAGGCTTCGACGCAGAGAAGACCGGCGGCGAAATCGACCAGAGCATATTTGTCAGCGTTGCCCAGCAGCTCATGGCACGCTTCCCCCGCTGCAAGAAGGTGGCTATCACCCTCCGCGGCTCCATCAACGCCAACCACAACACCTGGGGCGGCGTTCTCTACGACGGCAAGACCCTCTGGCAGTCCAGGCGCTATGACATCACCCACATCGTAGACCGCGTTGGCGGCGGCGACTCCTTCATGGGCGGCCTCCTCTACGGTCTCCTTGCATACGACACTGACCAGGAAGCCATCGAATTCGCAGCTGCAGCATCCTGCCTCAAGCACACCATCCTGGGCGATTACAATCGTGTAACCGTTTCAGAAGTAGAAGGCCTCATCAAGGGCGGCGGCTCAGGACGTGTTTCCCGTTAAATGTCATTCTGAACGAAGTGAAGAATCTCAATCATGGCAAAATTCAATAAAATCGATACCATCAGTATCATCCGTTCCACCGGCATCGTTCCGGTATTCTACAACAAGGACGTAGAACTCACCAAGAAGGTTGTGAAGGCCTGCTATGACGGCGGCATCCGCGCCTTCGAATTCACCAACCGCGGCGACGGCGCCCACAAAGTCTTCGAGGAGCTCATCGCCTTCGTGCGTGCAGAATGCCCGGAGATGGCCCTTGGCGCAGGTACCATCCTTGACGCCCCCACAGCAGCCCTCTACCTCCAGATGGGTGCCGATTTCCTCGTTTCCCCCTGCTGCGTAGATGAGGTCATCACCCTTGCAAACCGCCGCGGAGTGCCCTACAGCCCCGGTTGCGGTACCGTAACTGAAATCGTTCACGCTCAGGAGCGTGGCTGTGATCTGGTAAAGGTATTCCCTGCCGGAACAGTGGGCGGTCCTGCATTCGTGAAGAACATTCTCGCTCCCCTTCCCTGGGCAATGGTCATGTGCACAGGCGCAGTGGAACCCACCGAGGAGAACCTCAAGGCCTGGGCCAAGAGCGGCGTCACAGCCGTGGGCATGGGCTCCAAGCTCTTCCCCAAGGATGTTCTGGCAGCCGGCAACTGGCAGGCGGTCTCAGACCTCTGCAGGCGCAGCCTTGAATGGTTTAAAAAGTAAAGGATTTTTACTAACTTTGCGCTCCCCACTAAACGGGGAGCGTTTTTTATATGAAGAAAGTCATAATTATCATAGCAGCAGTTATAGCGCTGACATTCGGCACTTCAAGAGTCATCATCGGCAGGAATGGTTCAGCTGCAGCGGTGGCCGACACAGTCAAGGTGAATTCCGTGGAAAGCGGGAAAAAGTTCGTCGGCTTCAACGGGCGCACGCCTGTAGAGATTGCACTTGTGAACGGCCGTATAGTATACATAAAGGCGCTTCAGAACACTGAAACGCCCTCATACTTCAATCTTGTAAAGGAAAGCGGTCTATTCGAACGCCTGAACGGCCTCACTGTAGAGGAAGCCCTCGCAACGGACCTTGATGCCGTTTCCGGCGCCACATACTCCTCCGAGGCCGTTATCGGCAACATCCGGGCGGCACTGTCTGAGGTGGAATAGGTGGCTGTTTGCACAAGGTGGCATTTCATGGGCGGAACCTTGTGCACCGGAAGCACTGAGATGGCAATTCATGCGCAAGGTCCCGCCACTATCGTTACACCTTGTGCAAACAGTGGCCGGGACCTTGTACAGTGAGTACCGGGACAGGTCAGCGGGAGATGCGGGCAACCCAGCCGCCGCCGGGGGCCATGGGGGCCGATAGCGTGCGGGATCCGGGTACCGGGGCGGTGCAGTGCACGTAGTCGTGGGCTGCCTTGCCGGCGTTGGGGCCATCGGCAAAAATTTCTGCCTTCCAGGAGCCTTCGCCAAGGAATGAGAGGTCCAGCTCAAGCGTGCGGGCGTCCCAGTTGGTCAGGGCGCCTACGTACCAGACGTCGCCGCTGCGGCGCGCTACCGCCACGTATTCGCCCACCTTGCCGGCAAGTGCCACGGTCTCGTCCCACACTGTGGGGAAGCCGGCGATGAATTCGGTGCATTCGGGCTCTGCAAGGTATGCCGACGGCGAGTCGCACAGCATGGTGAGCGGGGCGAAGAACACGGCATACTCTGCCAGCTGACGGCAGCGAGTGCCCTGGCTCATGGGCGAGCTGTAGTCCGGCCGGTATTGTGATTTTGTAGCATTCCGCATTGCACCCTGCGTGTAATCCATGGGACCGGCCACGTTCCTGATGAACGGAATTGTAACATCGTATGTAACCTGATCCACGTCGGAGGTGGCCCATTTCATGTTTTCAAGGCCGTAGACGCCTTCGTAATTGATTACGTTAGGGTAGGTCCTTTGGAGGCCGGCGGGCTTGAATGCACCGTGGAAATCTATCAGGAGCCCGTACTTTGCGCACATGGCTGCTGCACGGGTGTAGAAGTCCACCATCATCTGATCATCGGCATTCATGAAGTCTACCTTGAAGCCTTTGACGCCCATCTCGGAGTAGACCTTGCAGGCTTTCTCCATATCCCTGTCGAAGGCATGGTATCCTGCCCAGAGGATGAGACCGACGCCCCGCTTAGAAGCGTATTCCACCAGTTCCTTCAGGTTTATTTCCGGCACAACCTGGAAAAGGTCTGCCTTCAGATTCACGGCCCAGCCTTCGTCCAGGATCACGTACTCGATGCCTTTTGCCGATGCAAAGTCGATATAGTACTTGTATGTATCATTATTGATACCGGCCCGGAAGGGTACGTTCCATATATTCCAGTCGTTCCACCAATCCCATGCAACCTTGCCGGGCTTCACCCATGAGTATTCGCCTGCGGACGGTTCTGCAAGGAGCCAGGGGAGGTTTGTCTCCAGCAGGGCGGCATCATCCTTTGCCACGACGGCTATTCTCCAGGGAAGAGGTTCCGCCTTCTCAAATTTGGCAATGTAGTCTTCCCTTTCCGTTACGGGCATTTCCAGCATGTTGTGGCCGCCCTGGACACGTGTTTTAGGGTAAGGAGCAAAAACGCCTTCCAGCGTGGTTCCGCTGCCCTTTAGGTACATGCCCGGGTAGTTGGTGAGACCGGATTCCGTAATAAGGATTTTGTAACCTTTGGATTCTGCCAGCACCGGAAGAAATGCCAGGTGGCCCTTCTGCCATGCGTTCAGATTGTGGACACTGTACTGGTTCTCAAAGGATGATGAGAATTGATTTGAAACGTCGGAGTTGTTCACGTAAGGGATCCATGCCTTGGTATTATCAGGGAAAACGAAGTTTGCGGTCTCGCCCTTTACCTGGAAAGGAACCTTTGATTTGGGAACAATCCTATATGCTGCACCATCTTCGAAAGCCCTTACTTCGAGGTTGAAGTACTTGAAAGACAGCGTTATGGCTGCATAATTCTCCAAAACTGCCGATGTTTTGTAAACAGGAGCTTCCAACATCTGGAGAGACTTGCTCCGTTTCAAATTCAAAACCTTTGCTCCCTTGGATTCTAGGCTTTCACCACCGGCGAGTTCGATGCCTATTATCGAAGGTCCAAGCAGGAGTTCTTCTCCTTGATACAGAGACCATGAAACACTATTGTTAACGGTAATAACAACTTTAGTACCTCCCTGTGGAGATGTAACAGTGTAGTCTTTGGGCTTGGCAACTGCAGTGAGGCAGGCGAAAGCCAATGCGAAGGTGAGTATCTTTTTCATGCTATAAAGATACAAATAATTCCCAAAAGCGTTATCTTTGTGGAAACTATAAATCTATGAAACGTATTCTCTTGGCTCTTGCCGCATGCCTGACTGCGCTTAGCTGTTCCGTCACTCTTGACGATACAATCGACAACACCCTTGTAGTAGGGGGTGAAACGTATTACAATGTCCTTCCGCTTTACGCAGTTCAGGATGGTTACGTGCACATCGATATCAATCACCCAAGCGGCGGAGATGACATCCACGGATACGGCGGATTCTCTTCTGCCGCCATAGACCGCACCATCAATGCTGCAAATGAGTCTGATGCCGACAAAGCCCTCCTCATGAGTTTCAATTTCCTAACCGGAGCATATTATGACATGGTTCTGGTATCAGGAACGCAGTCCGTCCAGCGCGACGGAAACAATCTAATCGTGCGCATAGACGGCATGGATGCCAATGGCAAGCGTTTCTATCTGAACGCCTACGTCTATGACGAAATGGAGTTCTGGGCTACTCACCCCGGCGGCGTCGGCCCCGGCTGGGAACCCGGCCTCTGATGCCCCTGCCCCAGCCACTTTGGCACCAAGGTCCCTTCCGCAATTGTACAAGGTCCTGCCACTGTTTGCACAAGGTGTGACGATAGTGGCGGGACCTTGCGCATGAATTACCGTCTCAGCGCCTGCAGTGCACAAGGTCCCGGCCATAAAATGCCACCTTGTGCAAAAACTATCGCCTTTTCCGCAGGAGTAATGTTATGTGATCACGTTCAAGGCCGAATACACGTGCCAGCTGCGGGACCGACGTTCTTGTAACATGGTACATGTAAGAAAGCAGTCTGGACTTCTGGGAATCTGACAGCGCAACAGTTTCCTTGCCGAACCAGCTGACGGCCACAGCGTCGGTTTCCTTTAGGAATTCCGCATCAGTTTTCATTTTCCGGGGCGCGATAACCAGTTTCTGCGTCATTTCTGCCACATTGAGTCCACCTATACGGTTCAGAAAAAAGGTCTGGTCGTTATTGAATGCAGCTTCCAAGTACTCCACATCGCAGCAACTGTGTGGAATCAGTTCCCCGGCGCCGTTCACTTGCCAGGGTACCGCCGACAGGTTTTCTCCCGTGTGAAAAAGATCCCTCCAGTCGCGGGTGGTCATTGACGACACCCTGCGCCCACTTTCAATGGAGCGCCGGTCACGGAAAAATGCAGAGAAACCGGTCCACTTGTAGTCCGAGAGGCTGGTGGCGCCATTATCGTAAGCATTCCTTGGGATGTAGGCAAGGGCGTTTCTCAGATACCTCATGGTATCTATAGCCTGAACATTTACATCTGCCCCTTTTAAGACTTTGGACTCATTGTATTTCCCGCGAAATAGCTGAGAGTAGCGTTTTTTCACATCCTGTGCACATGCCAGGGCGCAGTCATAATTCTTTGCAAGCAGGGCGAAATGAGCATGGTTTGACACAACCGCATATATTATCACTCTTACGCCATGCTTCCATGCGCATACAAACAGACATTTGACCATGGTGTCGCAGTCCTCGTCATCACGGCAGATTACAATAGTCTCCAACCCCTCAAAACTCACGTGGAAAGGCCATAGCGGGACCGGGGAGCCGTCTGGCAGCTCTCTGTATACGGCTTTGGTATTGATTTCCATCAGTTTTTCCCTTTACTTCCAAAGACCGTAAATCCCGGAATGCCTGTCTCCGACAACAATGTATTATTGATTCCGATGAGAGGCTTGGAGACCTTCGTTGTTTTGAGGCCATATTGTCGTTTGATGGAATCGGCATACTTTTCATGTCTCTGGATAAATCCGAACATCATCATGCTCCAATATTCCTCTACTGATTCATAAGGTTGCGCCGATGCACAGGCATCCGCAATAGCCAATTCCCTTATTACAGAACTCAGCCAGATTTCTTTATCTCCCCAATAACGTTTTATAAGAGTTGCCAGCAGTTTTTTGAAGGTTTCATCATTCTTTTCAAGGTTGGCGATTTCGGAGATTACCGCCTCTTTGTCGCATGCAAGGTCCAGATTTCCCTGGTCGTCAATAAAGACTTCAAGTAGTTTTTTCATAATAAAGTGGTTTGTGGACACGGCCCGGCGGCTGTATCCCTGTTAATGATAATGAACACTTTGCTTGAACTGCACTACAGAAGGGTTTCAGATACCCGGCCAGAACGGTCTGCAGAGGCTACCTTGCATTGAACAGTGGCAGTCACGCATGATTTACAGTCCAAAAATAAGTAAATAACGGCAAAAGAACAAGGTATTTTGCACAAGGTGTGACGATAGTGGCGGGACCTTGCGCATGAATTGCCGTCTCAGCGCCTGCGGTGTACAAGGTCCCGCCCATGAAATGCCACCTTGTGCAAAATACGGGATAACGACACAATTATTCACAAAAAATGCGTATATTAGCGCAACAAATAAAACGACAAAATGGGAACTATCATTTACATCGCCGGTATAGTGCTTTCAGTACTTGCCGTTCTTGACATCATCAAGAAGCCCATTTCCCTGGTGGGCAAAATCATTACCGCAGTCCTCGTGCTTGCAACAAGCTGGATCGGCCTTCTGGTCTATTACCTGTATGCAAAGGACAGGCTCGTCAAATGGTTTAAATAGAATGAGGAAACTATCTCATCTGATGGCAGCTGTGGGTATCATGGCTGCCATTGTTTCATGTAGTGCACAGCCCGCGAAGAAAGGCCCCGCCATCTGCGCCCACAGGGGCTTCTGGAACTGTGCCGATGCCGGCCACGCCCAGAACTCCATCGCCTCGCTGAAGCTGGCTCAGGAGTTCGGCTTCTGGGGAAGCGAGTTCGACGTCCACATCACTGCCGACAGCGTAGTGGTGGTAAACCACGACCCCACCATCGGCGGAATGATAATAAACACAAGCACTTACCAGGAATTACTGAAAGCAAAACTTCCGAACGGGGAACGCATCCCAACCCTGGACGAGTACCTGGAACAGGGCGCAAAGGGCGGCACGATGCTGGTACTCGAGCTCAAGCCTCAGGCCAACCGAAAGGCTGCGACCAAGATGTCGGAACTAGCCGTGGAACTGCTCAAAAAGCACAATCTGTGGGATCCGGAAAAGGTGATGTTCATTTCCTTCGACTACGAAGCCTGCAAGTGGATAGCCAAGAACGCCCCGGGCTTTACCAACCAGTATCTTGAGGGAAACATTGAGCCGGAAAAGGTGCACGCAGACGGCATAAACGGCATAGATTACCATTTCATTGCCTTCCACAAGCACCCCGATTGGGTAAAACGTGCACATGACCTTGGCATGAGCGTCAACGTTTGGACGGTGGACACCCAGGAGGAGATGAAGTATCTCATCGGCCTTGGGGTAGACTGCATCACCACCAACGAACCGCTGCTGCTTCATTATCTGCTATAGCGTTTTCAAAGAAAAAAAGGTATATTTGTACAACCAATAATCAATATCATGAGTCAAGTTCATTTAATAGACCACCCCATGATTCAGCACAAGCTGACCATCATGCGCGACAAAAACACCGGTTCAAAGGATTTCAGGCAGCTTTTGGAAGAGATTTCCCTTCTCATGGGCTATGAGGTTACACGCGACCTTCCCCTTGAGGACGTGGAGATTGAAACCCCCATCTGCCCAATGGTTGCCAAAGAAGTCAAAGGACGCAAACTCGCAATTGTTCCCATCCTCAGGGCCGGTCTTGGAATGGTGGACGGCCTCAGGACCCTGGTCCCCGTTGCCAAGGTGGGACACATCGGCCTGTACCGCAATGAAGAAACCCACAAGCCCGTGGTCTATTACTGCAAGCTCCCTGCCGATATTGAAAACCGCCTTGTCATCGTCACGGACCCTATGCTGGCGACCGGCGGCAGCGCCTGCGACGCCATCGCCATGCTCAAGGAACGCGGCTGCAACAACATCCGCCTCATGTGCCTCGTAGCAGCGCCCGTCGGCATTGAGAAAGTCCAGGCCGAACACCCCGACGTTGATATCTACGTCGCCGCAATCGACAAGTGCCTCAACGAAAACGCCTACATCGTCCCCGGCCTCGGAGACGCCGGAGACCGCATTTTCGGCACAAAATAGCATCCTGCCGATAATACAGACGAAAAAAGACAGCTTCGTTTGAAGCTGTCTTTTTTCGTGCGCGAAATCAGAGTCGAACTGACACGTCCTTTCGGACACTACCTCCTGAGAGTAGCGCGTCTACCAATTCCGCCATCCGCGCATTCCCGTTAATGGGACTGCAAATATAGGAACTTTTTTTGAATATGCAAAATAATAGAGATTTCTCGACTTCGCTCGAAATGACAGGGTATACCTTCGCTCGAAATGACAGGGTATACCTTCGCTCGAAATGACAGGTCAGATGACAACTTCCATGGGGATGGTGTCGGTCCAGAGGCCGATGCGGAGGGTGAAGGTGGTGACGGAGAGGCTGAGGCGGAGGTTGAGGTCCTGGAGGTTGGGGGCGGACCAGTCGTAGCCGGCCTTTTCCATGTATGCGCCAAGGGAGAAGGTGCAGAGCACCCGGTCCGGCATGAAAATGTCCAGGCAAAGCATGCCGTCAAGGCTCTGGCGCGGCAGAAAAACCGTGCTGCGCCCGTCTTCGGACAGGGTCATCGTAAAAGCAAACGCCCCCTCTACAGCCTCACCGCAGGCCGATACGCCGCACACATCGGACCGGACCTTCATAAGGTACGGCTCTCCCCAGCCCGGCGGGCCGTCAACCTCCAGAGACAACGCGCAGTATTCCTTTCTCATCACAACATCAATCCGGGCGTTGTCGCCGGAGGCATCGGCAAAACTATATCCGAGGCGCAGCGGAGGAGAATCCAGTCCCTCCGGAATACGGAACTCCGAACCTGCTCCCGGCGGGCCCGTAAACTCCCCCGCTGAAACCCCGGAAACGGCCATGACGGCCACCTCCCCTCTTGGTACGCGGCACACGACGGTGCTGTCACTCCATATCCTGCCAACCACTTCTCCCCCAACCACTACGGCAGTCTCTCCCATCACCCCGCTCACGCTCACGGACAGCTCGCAGGGGCATGCACTCCTATCCTCCAGCACAAGCGTACACGAAACAGCCGCAAAAAGCACCACGCACCATCCTGCCCTACTTGCCATAGGCACTGAATGTCTGATTCACGAGCCACTGCCTCTCAGGGTAGAGGCTCACAAGCCTTGTCTTGAAAGTGGAAAGATCGTACACATCGGCACCCAGGGCCTTGAAAATTTCGCATCGGAGGAATCCTCTTTCATACAGATAGCCAAGTATTTCCGGACGGAACCACAGCCACGAGGGATACGACGGCATGGAGCCTCCGTAACGGTCCTTGTTCAGGGAATCCCCAAGGAAATACGCCCACATCTCCCCTATCTCACACATGCCCGCTCCCTTCCTGAAGAGCTCCACCCCGGACGCGAATCCGGAATCCGGCCCGTTCCCGTACGGCACTCCCCCGTCCAGCACGAAAGACTTCAATATATACGCGATATACGGCGTCCACAGATTGCTTCCTGCCTTCGAATAATGGCTCGCATGCGCCATTTCATGCACGGTATTGGAATAAACATCGGCAAAAGTGGTGCTCTCTGATGTGCCGATGGTTATGTCTGGAAGGAACATCGACACGATGGGCGCATATTCCCCGACGTACTCCTTGACTATATCGGCATCTACCACCGTCCCGTGATGGAACATGGGCGTGGAGGACTCCTTCAGGAAAGGCAGGATCCATATCCGGAGGTCCTGCGGAGGGGCGCTGATGTCCAGATCCTGCGGCGTGCAGCGGGAGATGTAGTCCCAGGCCGCATTGTTCACGGCGGTGCGCCGGAACAGCCAGGCGTCGTCGTCCTCCTTCACCGTATAGTCCACCCCCGCCGGCGAAGCTGAACCCAAGGTTGAGACCGATGCCGGTATCAGTATGAAATTGAAGCCGATGGAGAATCCCGCCTCGTTCTTGAACACCAGCCTGTAGCGCGGGTCCCCGGAAAAGCTCTTGGACATCTTGTAGTATCCGTCCCGGTCGGTGTAGGCGGTGGCAATCTTCACGAAAACGTTGCAGGCCACCATCACTCCGGACACCCCCACCGGCTTTCCGCCCGCATACTGAGGGTCCAGAAGCGTAATCCGCCCCTGCGGCGTACCGGCAGCCCCTTTCACCGCTGGCTCCAGCATCGCCTCGTTCCCCGTGAGCCTGAACGCCTCCCTCTCCACGAGGTCCCAGTCAATGTCCGGGGCCGATGCCCTCGTCGTAGGGTCATGCTCCGATATATAGCAGCGGTCCAGGACCTCGTACCGCACCCCGGAGGGGAAGTCGAAGTCCCTCGGGACCACCGCATACTGCCAGGTTATAGACTCATCGGCAACAGCGGGGTCATGATAATAATCCCCTTCCCTTGCTATCCTGTAGTCCATGGGATGGTCCATAAGGTACAGGCCCAGCCCCTCAAGCACGGCCAGATCCCCGTCCGTCGCCGGCAGGAACCTCACGTAGAGGTCCGTGGGACGGATGTCAACCCTGTCGGCCTTGGTGGGATACAGGCTCCTCACCGCCTTCTGCACATTCTCCACGGTGTACGGGTCTTCCAGTTTCTCTCCCAACTCTATCATCCCGTGATGAATCTCGGGCGCAGGCGTCGTCACCGGCGCCTCCTTGGCGCAGGAGACCAGAACAAGTGCCATCAACAATACTCTTTTCATAGCTCACAATATTTCTTGCTGCAAATCTCACAACACTTATCCGTTTAAAAAAATGGTAAACGGATAAAACGGATAAAAGCCATTCTACGGCCCTCCAGGGCATTTTTGAAACGTTTCAGAAACGTTTATTTGCAGCAAAAACCTTGACAGGCACGGGAAAAACCGCACCCCAGCCCGCTGCAGGCCACATTATCCGTTTCACTTTTTGAGGGATTTTTTGTATCTTTGCGCCCCGTAAAACGGGCCTAACTTCCGTAACTATAAGATTATGCAGGAAATACGCAATATCGCAATCATCGCCCACGTAGACCACGGCAAAACAACCCTGGTAGACAGAATGATTTACCAGGCCAATCTGGTCCGCAAACCCGAAGACCTTGGCAACCTTATCCTGGACAACAACGACCTGGAAAGGGAAAGAGGCATCACCATCCTCGCCAAGAACGTATCGGTCACATATAAGGGCGTGAAAATCAACATTATCGACACTCCCGGCCACAGCGACTTCGGCGGCGAGGTGGAACGCGTCCTCAACATGGCCGACGGCGTCCTCCTCCTCGTGGACGCCTTCGAAGGCTGCATGCCGCAGACCCGTTTCGTACTCTCCAAGGCCATCGACATGGGAAAGAAGCCAATCGTGGTCATCAACAAGGTAGACAAGCCCAACTGCCGCCCGGACGAAGTCCAGGAAGAGGTGTTCGAGCTCATGTTCAACCTCGGCGCCACCGAAGACCAGCTCGAGTTCAAGACCGTCTACGGCAGCGCGAAGCAGGGCTGGATGTCCCATGACTGGAAGAAGCCCACGCAGGATATATCGGCCCTCCTGGACACAATCCTCGAGGAAATCCCCGCCCCCAAGGTGGTGGAAGGCACGCCCCAGATGTTGGTGTCGTCCCTGGAGTATTCCCCTTACGTAGGCCGTATCGCAGTGGGCCGAATCACCCGCGGCAGCCTCAAGACCGGCATGCCGGTGAGCCTGTGCAAGCGCTACGACGTCATCGAAAAGTCAAAAATCAAGCAGCTCATGGTCTTCGAAGGCCTGGGCAAGGCCAACGTGGACGAGGTCCAGTGCGGTGACATCTGCGCCGTCGTGGGCATCGACGGCTTTGAAATCGGTGACACCATTGCCGATGCCGAAGCCCCCGAGGCCCTCCCGCCCATCGCCGTGGACGAGCCCACCATGTCCATGCTCTTCATGATCAACAACAGCCCCTTCTTCGGCAAGGACGGAAAATTCGTCACCTCCCGCCACCTGAAGGAGCGCCTGGACAGGGAGCTTGAGAAGAACCTCGCCCTCCGCGTCAAGCCCGGCGTCAATGCCGATTCCTTCGTCGTCTACGGCCGAGGCGTCCTCCACCTCTCCGTCCTCATCGAGACCATGCGCCGAGAAGGCTTCGAGCTCCAGGTAGGCCAGCCCAAGGTCCTGGACAAGACCATCGGCGGCCAGCGCTGCGAACCTATCGAAGAGCTCTCCATCGAAGTTCCGGAGCAGTTTGTAGGTGCCGCCATCGAGCTTTCGACCCGCCGCAAGGGCGCCCTCATCCGCATGGAACCCCGCGGAGACCGCACCCTCCTCGAGTTCGAAATCCCCACCCGCGGCCTCATGGGCCTTCGTTCCAACCTCCTCACCGCCACCCAGGGCGAAGCCGTCGTAGCCCACCGCTACAAGGAATACCAGCCCTACAAAGGCGAAATCGAGATGCGGACCAACGGCTCCCTCGTCTCCCTCGAGACCGGCGAGGCGGTGGCCTACTCCATGAACAAGCTCCTTGACAGGGGCCGATTCTTCGTGGAGCCCGGCGAGGAAATCTACGGCGGCCAGGTAGTCGGCGAACACACCCGCGAAAGGGACCTGAACATCAACATCTGCAAGACCAAGAAGCTCACCAACGTCCGTGCCTCCGGCTCCGACGAAAAGGTGGTCCTCCCTCCCGCTATCAAGTTCTCCCTCGAAGAAGCCCTCGAATATATCCAGGCCGATGAGCTTGTGGAGATAACTCCCAACCACATGCGCATGCGCAAAATCGCCCTCGACCCTCTGGACCGTAAAAGAAATTCCGGCTCAGAAGATTGATATTTGGAAAATTATTTGTATCTTTGCACCCCTTAATCTGTTTTTGAGGCAATGAAAAGTATAATCATTTCCCTGGACGGTTGGGCAGCAGGAGAGCGGATTTTCCGCTTTCATGCTGATACAGAGTTCTTTCAAGCGTTTGATAACAAGGAAATCCTGGAAGCCGGAATCGACGTTGAAATCAAGGCGGTAAAGGAAGGCACGCGGAAAGTGAAGGCGGATCTTCACCTTAGCGGCACCGTCACGGTGCCTTGCGACCGCTGCCTCGAGCCGCTCACCATTCAGGTCGACACCCGCCCGGACGAGGAATTTGAGGCACCGTCCGCAGAAGCGGACTGGGACTTCAGCCAGGCCGTATATGACTACACCTGCCTTGCGGTTCCCATGCACAAAGTCCACCCCGACGGCGGTTGCAATCCGGATACAGTGAAGTACCTTGGTCAGGAGCAAAAGGACGAGGAGGCTGCTCCGAGCAGCCCGTTCTCTGCTCTGAAAGGACTTTTTGACAGCAAATAAACAATTTAAAAAGTATAAACAATGGCACATCCGAAACACAAACTCTCCAAGCAGAGAAGAGACAAGCGCCGTACCCACGACTTCGCTCCGGTTCCTACCCTGAGCGTTTGCCCTAACTGTGGCGCAACGGTGATGTATCACCGCGTATGCCCTGAATGCGGCTACTACCGTGGCAGGCAGATCATCGAAAAGAGCGCCGAATAATCCGCTCTTTTAAAGGTACCGATTGTCATTCTGAGCGAAGCGAAGAATCTAATCGGCAATCCGGCCTCATAGTTCAACGGATAGAACGGAAGTTTCCTAAACTTTAAATCGAGGTTCGATTCCTCGTGGGGCTACAAGAAAAGGATTGGCAGTCGCCAATCCTTTTCTTGTACTACCTGTACGGGGCCCTCATTAAGTCAACTTGTGTGTTTGTCGATTGCTCGTAAAAATGTTACCTTTGTGGGATGAAGAAACTGCCGAACACATACGTCATCATAGCAATCCTGATAGTGTTTTGCGCCTTTCTGACCTGGGTGGTTCCGGGCGGGGAGTATGTCACCTCCGAGGACGGAACCCTCTCGTATGAGAATGTGCACGCCGTGCCGCAGACATGGCAGGTGTTCTCTGCCATATACAACGGTTTTGTCAAGCAGGCCGGGATAATCATCTTCATCCTTGTTGTTGGCGGGGCGTTCTGGCTTCTGAACGCAACGGGTGCCGTCGATGCCGGCATCCGGCGGCTGATAAACGTTATAGGACGCAGGGACAAGGCTGTCCTCGTGACGCTGACTGTCCTTTTCTCCCTCGGCGGGGCTATCTTCGGGATGAGTGAGGAGGCGATTCCTTTTGTGGGGATAGTCGTTCCACTCGTGGTCTCAATGGGCTATGATGCCATAATGGGACTCCTTGTGGTCTACGTTGCATCCAACATCGGCTTCTCCAGCGCCTTCCTCAATCCTTTTACCGTGGGTATAGCCCAGGAGATGGCGGAACTCCCGCTCTTCTCGGGAATGGGCTACCGAATCTTCTGCTGGGCCTTCCTGACAGCCATCCTGTGCGTATTTGTAGTGCTGTATGCCAGGAAGACAAGAAAGCCCACCGTAGAGGTGACCGCCATCGAAGCAGCACCTCTTACAGTGAGGCAGAAGTGGGTCCTCGCAGTCCTTCTTCTCACCGTCATCGCCCTTGTCCTCGGGGTCACTCTCCGGGGGTGGTACATGCCCGAGATAACAGGCCTTTTCCTTGCCATGGGAATCCTCTGCGGCATAATAGCGGGCTTCCCGGCCAACCGCATTGCCGATGAACTCATTGCGGGTGCCAAGGACATCCTGTCGGCAGCCCTCGTGGTGGGTTTTGCCTCCGGTATAGTCATCATTCTTCAGGACGGCAAGATAGTCGACAGCATCCTCCACGGGATGCAGGAGTCACTGGAAGGGACAGGCGAGGTGTCATCCCTTTCGGCGATGTATGGCATACAGGCCGTCATCAACTTCCTCATCCCAAGCGCCACGGCGAAAGCCGCCATCACCATACCCATCATGTCTCCCTTCTCTGATCTTGTGGGAGTTTCCCGCCAGGCGATGGTGCTTGCCTTCCAGTTCGGAGACGGCTTCACCAATATGATCACCCCCACCTCCGGGGTCCTGATGGCAGCCCTCGCCATGGCCCGCGTCCCATATGCGAAGTGGGTGAAGTGGATATGGAAGGGAGTGCTTGTACTCCTCGTGCTAGGGCTCCTTCTCCTCCTTCCGACATTATTCATGCCGATTGCCGGCTTTTAATTCAATCCATCAATATGAAATCCATTGAAACCACCAAGGCTCCCGGAGCTATCGGCCCCTACAGCCAAGCAGTTGACAGCGGCGCCGGACTTGTGTTCGTGTCCGGGCAGCTTCCCATCGACCCTGCAACGGGAACGTTCCCTGAAGGAGGCGTGAAGGAACAGACCAGGCAGAGCCTTCTCAACGCATCCGCCATCCTGGAGGCGGCAGGCCTCGACCTTTCCTCAGTAGTGAAGACAACGGTTTTCCTTGCCGATATGGGAGACTTCGCAACCATGAACGAAGTCTACTCCGAGTTCTTCAGTGCTCCTTTCCCTGCCCGCAGCGCCGTGGCCGTGAAGACCCTCCCCAAGGGCGCCCTCGTGGAAATAGAGTGCATTGCAACCAGGCAATAAGGCATGGACCATCTTCCTCTTTCCGACATACCCATGCTGGTGTCCAGCATCAACTTTCTCCTTCGGGACGAGGAGTTCGAGAACCTCGACCA
>OCVV011212877.1_pt1 | contig 53297 bp, 66 predicted proteins | sample 1539721 | NCBI WGS metagenome assembly OCVV01 (sample SAMN02144230, study PRJEB22623) | gut metagenome | biome: sheep rumen | host: Ovis aries | place: New Zealand
ATTTTTTTTTTTTTTTTTTTTTTTTTTTTTTTTTTTTTTTTGTTTGTTCCACCTTTATTATACACAAATTTTGACGTTTTTGTCAAATTTTACTTTTGAAATTTTGAAAGTCTATGTCGTTTTTCCATCGAGTCTTAGCACGGAACCGTTCTTGAAATAGGTCGGCCGCACATGTAAGGTTTTCGATTTCCCAATAAGGTATGATATAAATTGGAATTTGATTCGCAAGGCAATATGAAATTTTGCGCCTATCTCGTTCGCGTGCCGCCATAAAATCTTTTCTTGATTTATAAAATCGACTTACAAATTGGTAATGTTGTTCTCCTTGAACCTCTACAATCGCCGGGCCGCCCTGTAAATAGACATAAAAATCAAAACGAAAACGTCCATTTCGTAAATCGCTGAATCTTTTTTCTCTTTCAAATTTAATTTTGCCTCTTTTTAGTAGAGTTACTATTTTTTCTTCGTAATGGCTCATGAAAATCCCTCCGTACAAAAAGTAGAGTTCTTTTTCAAAAAATCTACTTAAAAAGGGACAAGTAATAAAATATTTCAAGCGGAGGTAAAAATAATGTTATATAGAGGTACAACTCCATATCATAGTTTTACTTTACCTTTACCTATGGAAGATATAGTAGAAGTTTATATAACTTATTGGCAGAATGGAGAAATAGTTTTAGAAAAAGATATAAATGATGTTGAGCTTACGCCAATAGGACAAGACACTAGTTTTATAACTGATACAAATATTGGTGATGATATTGACAGTAATAATCAATTCTATGAAGAAGAAGAAATTAAGGCTTGTCAAGCTACAATTCATTTAACTCAAGAAGATACTCTTAAGTTTAAGTTTTATCCCGCTGCTGAAAAGAATATAGCTGCAATTCAAATTAGGGTTTTAGACGGTGAAGATGAAGCCTATGCTTCAGAAGTAATTAATGAACGTATATATGGAGTCTTAAAGGATGGTGTGATATAAATGGAAAAGGTTTTTAAAACGGTTTTTAATAGTAGTCATAATAACTATTCAAAAATTAAGTTTAAGAAAACTTCTACCATTATAGATACTAAAATAAATATGAGTAGCAAACCCGAAGAAATCTATTATGACGATGTTATTATTTATGATGGTGGAGGCGTAGATGGATATGGCGATTAAAAAAAGACATGTAAAGGCTATAATTCAATTACGTCGCGCGGCTGAGTCTGAATGGATTGAAAGGGACCCGATTTTACGACTTGGAGAACCTGCTTATTCAAGTGATGTAAATAAACTTAAAATGGGTAATGGGATTTCTCATTGGAGTGAACTTGAATATATACAGTCAGAAGCATTAATGATTGCTGGTAATGGAATTGTAGTTGATAATGGTAGAATTAGTTTAGATGATTTAATTTTAGATTGTGGCACTAGTACCACAAATATATAGGAGGTATGTGATGAGTGCTACAGTAAATACGAGAATACAATTTAAAAGAGATACAACTCAACACTGGAATGAAGCAAGGGGCTTTATTCCACTTGAGGGTGAAGTTATAGTTTATAATGATTACAAAACGATACAAAAGGTAATTGATGGAGAAACAAGACAAGTTCAAATACCTGGAATGAAGGTAGGAGATGGGCAAGCATATGTACAAGATTTACCTTTTGTCGATGAAGAGCTAAGAGATAAAATTATGGCGCATATCACAAATACAGATATCCATGTATCTCTTGCTGAAAAAACTTTTTGGAATAATAAATTAAACGTCAACGATAACGCAGAGTTAGTTGATGGCGCATTAGTTTTAAATAGAAATTAAAGGAGAGATACAAAATGGCTTATACAGATAGAAATACTCCCGTAGTTGAAAAAATTACTTTACCTTCTGGTAATAGTTATTGGATTGCAGATAGGGAGTTAAGAGATGTAGTTGATACCTTAAGTCAAACTGTTGCTGGCGGTGTATCTTATAATATAGGTTGGGACGGAACTTCTGAACCTGTTGTCGGCAATATTCCTAAGGGGGTTGTAGTTACTTATGAAGGTCAGACTTATACTGGTACTATGGAAGCTAACGCGGCGACTCCCGGCGCATTTTATTTAGTTAAGTCTGGGACTCAGGTTGATGGAAAGGATGTATATGATGAGTATGTACCTGTTGGACCTGATGGAAGTAAGACTTGGGAAAAAATTGGAGACACTCAGATTGCATTAAATGATGTAGTTACAGATGTGAGTTTGACAAAGCAGACCGATTCTGTAATTGGCGCGGATGCAACTTTTAAAATAACTCAACCGACTATTGCGCTTACCGCAGAGAATGCAAGTGCGACAGGTAGAGTTGGAGTAATTACCGCGCTGGGTACACCTGCAACTTCGAATGTAGCTAGTTCAGTTACACCGACTACAAAGAAGTTAGCTACCACAACTGTAACAGGAGTTAGTGGAAATACGACTCCAAACGTGGTACAAAGCAGAACAAGTCAAACCACTGCTACGGGCGCGGGAACAGATAGTACGACAAATACTGACTGGCTTAAAGGAATTTCTGTAAATAATAAAGTATTAACAATTGGCGCGGCAACACTTGCCACACAAACTACTTATAGTGCAAATGCGCCCGCGCAGATTACTGTACCAACGGCTGCGGCAAGTGCAACAACAGTTGCAACAGGAGCGGTTACCACAGGGGGTTCTGGCGCGGATGTAGTTACAGATGTAGCAGTAGGTGATACAGTTGCAGCAGTTACAGGTTATACACCAACTACAAAATATGTAAGTGGTAGTGCTACTGGTGGAAAGACTGAATGGGATTCAAAAGATGCAGTTACTGTACTTAAGGATACTACAGACGTTAATGTAACGAAAGGTTAAGGAGGTGATTTAAATGGCTGATATAAGTCAGATTAAATTACCGAATGGAAGTATATATGACATAAAAGATGAAGTAAGTGGATATATTACTTTGAATGATTTGCCGATTGATCAGGAGATTCCAGTTTCGAGAATTGGAGATGTGGAAATTGGCGATACGGTTGGGACAGAATCTACGAATTTACCGACGAGTAAAGCGGTTGTGGATTATGTGGAAGAAAGGTTGGAAGATGAGATTGGTGCGATTGATATTCCCGTTGAAAGTGTGAATGGGAAGACGGGACAGGTTGTACTGACTGCGAATGACGTAGGTGCGGCGAGTCAAAGTTATGTAGATGATGCAATTGATAATTTATGGATTCCAACTTCTACAAGTCAACTTACTAATGATAGTGGTTTTATTACCAGTTATAAAGATGAAAAATTAAAAACTGGTTTGATAAGTACTAATACTATGTATTATATAATACTTGATACTGGCAGTACTACAGCAACCACTAAATATAGAAGTAACACTTTGTCAGTGCAACAATTACAGAATACTATTACTGTACAAATTGGTAAACCAAGTAGTTCAGTTTCTACTAAAGGAGAATTGGCTTTATCTAGTAATCGGAATGCCTTGGTTACTATAGGTACAAATGCTACAGATAATAGAATAATAACACTTCCAGATGCTTCTGGCACTGTAGCTTTAACCTCTGACATTCCAGCAATTCCAACAAACATCTCCGCTTTCACTAATGATTCCGGCTACTTAACTTCTTCGGACATCGCCTCTGTCTTAACCTATAAAGGTACAAAAACTTCTGTTGCTAACTTACCTTCTACGGGGAATAAAACGGGAGATGTATGGCATATAACCGCTGATGGAAGTGAATATGCATGGGACGGATCAATTTGGCAAGAATTGGGTACTGCGATTGACTTAAGCGGGTATGTACCTATTCAAACAACAGATGGAGCAGGACAACCTAAATCTACATTAATTAGACGTGAAGCTGATGATAATATTACATTAGGTGCTTATTATAACAAAGTAGGTGATTTCCTAGAATCTAAAATTGCTATTAATTCAAATTCTATTGTAGTTAGCTCTAGTGGTAGTATTACTTTTCAAGATTATAATGATGGAACGGGATATTATAGTCCTTTAATGGTAATTAGTACTGCAAATAGTTATTTTCTTAATTTAAGGACTCCAATTTCTGATAGTGAAGCAGCAAATAAAAAATATGTAGATGATAAAGTTAAAGCAATTACAGCGACTGATGTAGGGGCGCTTCCAGATAATACAGTTATACCAAGTAAGGTCAGTGATCTTACTAATGATTTGGGATTTATTACAAATTATACAGATGAAAAAGTTAAGGCTGTGTCTGTTGCTAATGATGGTAATTTGCGTTATTTAATTTTTGGTAATACTGGCGGCAACGCAGAAACAAAGTATTATCATTCTGGTTTAGCTTATTCTGCAACTAGCACAAACAAATCTAATTTAACAATTGGTGATAATACTTATAAGGGAACGCTTCGTTTATCTCGCGGCGGAGGAAATAGTTATTATGCAACAATAGATGCTGGTACTTCAACTGCAAATAGTATTTTAACTTTACCGAATAAAGATGGTACAATAGCATTAGTTTCTGATATTCCAATAACAGTATCTTCTTTTACTAATGATGCAGGGTATTTAACAAGCTATACCGAAACCGACCCTGTATTTAGTGCGAGCGCGGCCGCGGGAATTACAAGTACAGATATATCAAATTGGAATGGGAAGAGTAGTACGGATGAAAAGGTTAAAGCAGTATCTGTAACCAATGATGGTAGTACACGATATTTAGTTTTTGGTAGTAATACTGGAAATGCAGAAACTAAATATTATAGTGATGCTTTACGTTATGCTTTATTAGAAAATAATTATGCACTTTTTAGTGTTGGAGATACCTATCACCCAGGAAGAATACATATAGAAAGTGGAAATAGAAATACGGGTAATGGGGTTAACTTAATAACTTCAGCTACCACGGGGAGAACAATTACTTTTCCAGACAAAACTGGAACAGTAGCTATGACTTCCGACATTCCTCAAGCCTATAGCTCAACAAATACAGGTGGTTATCTTACGATGGCAACCTTACCAATTTATGATGGGACGGTGGTTTAAATGAGTACAATAGTTAAATATAAAGGAAATACACTTACTACCGTTTCAAACGATACGAAGACGTTAAAAACGGCTGGTAAATATATGGAAGGAGATGTTGTTTTAACGGATGAGACTATAGAAGTAAATGCTGAAGCAATCATTGCCACACCTCAGACAACTGCACAGACAATCACCCCTTCAACAGGACATAATTATATTTCACAGGTTACAGTTAATGCTATTCCTTATTCTGAAACACCTAATGCTACCGGCATTACTGTAACCATTGGTTAAAAATTTATATTTACGTAAAGGAGAAAAACAATGGCGGTAATTACTTTTATCCCAGTAACGTATACTACATCCGGAGCTCCTGCGATTACCAATTCACAAAATGCTTTAACAGACACCTCATCGTCTAATTACGCAATTGTCAATCGTAATTCTGCGACAACTGGAACTGCGACATATTATTGCAGTTTTAAATTTGATTTTTCAGAAATACCAGATAATTCCACGATAAAAAAAGTGACGGCTAAAGCAAAAGCGGCATACTACGGAGGCGGAACTTCTTCAAGTTCACATAGAGTTGGACTACGATATACAGATTCCTCAGCATTAAGTACCGTTATAGGGGAAATTACTAGCTCTGCTGTAATTCGTCAAGCGTCGTATACTAATATTTCTTTGGAAACTCTAAAATCCAATTCATTCGCACTTGTGTATCAACTAGAATCATTGAAAGATCGTTCGACAGTCGCTTATATTTATGGCAGTGAAATAATTGTTGAATATGAAGAACCCCCTAAAATTTACAACAAAGTAGAATACGGCGATAAAACTCTAATCGATCTTACCGCTGATACAGTTACGCCCAGTTCACTTTTACAGGGTTATACAGCTCACGATAATACTGGGGCGTTGATAACAGGGACTGCAGAAATCGAATCTCATGGCGACGGAGACCCTTTAGGATATGGCACTGAAAACACATTAAGAACAGTATTATATACTGACGGAACTCTTATAATAAACGAAAAGTCGTCGGATATAGAAGCAAACGTTGCAAAACACGGCGAGGCTACTAATACTTATCCTGCATGTGATAGAAGCACTACAAATAATCCTTATCTTATTACGACTGCTTCCGGCCAACCTTGGAATAGCCAAAAGTCTTCGATACTTAACGTAGAATTGGGTTCTGTCGTAAAACCTATATACGGAACAAAAAATTGGTTTTATGGGCTTACGAATTGCCTTTCTATAAGTATGAAAGGTTTGGATACCAGTTGCATCGAGGGGAATTTTAGCATGTCTAGTATGTTTTGTAACTGCTATGCTCTTACATCCTTAGATTTAGGAGATAAATTTGATACTTCATCTGTTACTACCATGTCTAATATGTTTAACGGATGCATTTCCCTTACAACTATTTATACAAAACTAGATTTTGTATTATATTCTGAAACCGTACAGATATTTTCTAACGATAGTAAACTCGTCGGCGGAAATGGCACAAAGTATACAGACATGACAAATCCATCGCTTTCAGTCTATGCTCGTATAGACAAATCAGGAACACCTGGATATTTCACAGACAGATCTCAGAAACCCGTTAGCTAAAGGAGAGAAAAAATGAAAGTTGCAATAACTAAAGATTTATTAGATTCTTTGGCTAATAAAATAGCCGAAAAAACAGGAGACGCTACCCCTCTGACAATTCCGGAAATGGAACAGGCAGTGGATACTCTTGCATATCCTCCTTACGGTACTTTGACTGTGAGCAACAACGGTAAGTATGATGTGTCTAAGTACAAGAATGTAGATGTAAAAACGGAGTCCGGAACTACAATAAAACTCCAGACCAAAACCGTAACACCTACAAAATCATCTCAGAATGTCACTCCGGATGCCACATACGACGGTCTCAGTTCGGTAACGGTTAATGCAATACCAAGTTCGTACATACAACCTACCGGAACTAAAGATATTACTTCCAACGGAACGACCGATGTAACAAATTACGCATCTGTAAATGTAAATGTGCAGTCGGGTTCAACTATTAACAACCAAAACAAAACAATAACCCCATCCGAATCGCAGCAGTCCGTTACGGCCGACTCAGGATATACAGGTTTAGGGACTGTTACTGTAAATGCCATATCCTCATCCTATGTGGGTAGTGGAATCACAAGACGCTCAAGCACCGACCTTACGGCCAGTGGGGCAACCGTAACTGTACCTGCTGGATATTATAGTGCGGCGGCATCAAAGTCTGTCGCATCCATGACACTACCAACGGCCGCGGCAACATCTGCGACAAGCGGTTATACAAAGAAGGCAACGATATCTCGTTCAACTTCTACACAATATATAAATATCGCACCTGGTTATAATTCTGCAGGCGGATATTATGAAATTTCAGCGGTAGCTAATGGTTCTGCAACTGGTCCGACTTCTTTAAGTGGGTCAAGTGCGACAGTTTCAACGGGAACAAATACAATTACACTTACAAAAACAAATGTTACTACTACACCTACAGTAAGCGCTGGTTATGTGTCAAGTGCGACAGCTTCAACTGCAACAGTTACACTTACTGCTTCAGTTACAACTAAAGCAGCCGCGACAATAACACCCGGTACCACAAATCAGACAATTGCTGCTGGTACATATCTTACAGGTACGCAGACAATTGCGGGAGATGCCGATTTAGTTGGAAGTAACATAATTTCAACCGCAAATATTTTTGGTACTCAAGGTACAGTAGTAATTCAGAAATATTATACGGGTGCAAGCGCACCAAGTTCTTCATTAGGTAGTAATGGAGATATATATTTACAAGAATAAAGTGAGGTGGAAAAATGAGTTTTACACCGAAAACATGGAATGATAATGATATACTTAGTATATTGGATTTGAATAGATTAGAGGAGGCAGTTGCGGAGATGGGAAATTATACGCCGACGGTATGGGCGGTTGGAGATAAGATTACCGCGGAGAAGATGAACAAGTTGGAGCAAGGTATAGCCGAAAGTGGTGAAACATGGAACACCGTGTTTGAGGGGAATGTAACGACAACCGAAAATAGTGACCACGCACAAGGAGAGATAAATGCGAATATAACCGCAGACACTATCAAAGTAACTTTCAACGGAACAGAGTATACTTGTGAGAAAAAAGCAGACGGGCCATTCACGATTTATGGTGATACGACATATACGGAATATCCGTTCGCAATAGTATCAGGAAAATTCAATTGGTATCTCTCAACCCAAACCGCTGGCACATACTCCCTTAAAATAGAAGAGCCACAGAGCGGTGGGTTAAGTGATTTTAGTACGGCAGAAGTGACGATAATAAACAACGGAAATGATATTGTAGCGGCTTTGCCTATAATAACTAATAGGCTTGGTAATCAATTCGCTTCTGGAATTGCAAGCATATATGGTGGAGAAACAACTATATTTACCGTTATGCTTTTTAAAGGCAAAGCCGCTACAAACCTTGAAGATTTTGCAACTGTGACAGCAACAACAGGCAATTACGCCGACGGTGATATCACAGGCGACTGCACAATAACAATTGGCAACAGCGGTGGCAGTGACCTATAACCATCTCATAGCACTTAAACAGCACTTTCTACATCATTGTAAAGGTCTCATAAAATAAATTATAAGTAAAACGTATAAGTTTCGCGGCCGTGCCTCCATGGGACGGGAGGTGGCGGCGCGAACGTCTGCGTCATAGCGACCGGCCGCGAAACATATAAGTTCTAAAATTTTAAATTTAGCACTAAAATTGTATAAACTTTTCTTTAAAAATTTACATAAATTTAGGCACAAAGTGCAAGGAGGTAGTATTCGATGGGATACAAATACTACAACCCAAATCCTTTGGGCCTATCAGTTGGGGATTGCACAATTCGCGCAATTTCCAAAATCATAGAGAGAGATTGGAAACAAACATATCTGCGGTTAGCAAACCAAGGATATAAAATGTACGATATGCCGTCAGCAAACCGTGTATGGGGTGAGTTCTTACACTCACAAGGTTTCGTACGCCGCACCATACCATCGACTTGTCCAGATTGTTATACAGTTAGAGAGTTCTGTACAGACCATTCTGTAGGCAGCTATGTACTCGGCACTGGCGAACATGTTATTGCAGTAGTAGACGGGGACTACTACGACTCGTGGGATTCGGGCAATGAAATCCCAATTTATTATTTTGAGAGGCAGGAAAAATGGCAGTAAATAACACATATTATCCGGCGTATAATGCATATACGCCTTTAAATCAAGCCCAAAATACTTATATGGCGCCGACTCAAACAACTTCGGATAACGGCATTAAATGGGTTCAGGGTGAAGCAGGTGCGCGAGCTTGTGCAATTAACCCAGGAACTAGTGCTGTGTTAATGGACTCGGAGAGAGATGTCTTTTACATCAAAACCACTGAACTTAGTGGAATGCCACGTCCGTTAAGAATCTTTGAGTTTAAAGAGATAACTTCCGAGTCGCAAGAGTCAACGTCAAAGATTGGACAGACTTCTTTCGTCACTAAAGACGAATTCGAGCAACGCTTAAGCAAACTCGAACAACTTCTCAAGTCAACGGGAGGTAAGAAGAATGAGCAATTCGATATTTAATGTTTTGGGCCCACAACGAATAGATAGGGGTAACGATTTGACACAAATGCTTACTCAGTTTAATGAGTTTAAGTCAATGTTTAAAGGCAACCCCAAACAACAAGTTCAATCACTACTTCGTAGCGGGCAAATGAGTCAGGAGCAGTTCAAACAACTAGCAGAACAAGCTGACCAATTGCGCGCGTTTTTATTTTAGAAATAAATTTTCCAATCCTCTCTATGAGATAGGTTAGAATTTATCTTATAGGAGGAAAATTGAAATGTCTTTAACTGATGGTGGACTTAGTGTATCTGATATCGCTGCTGTAACTGGTGGCAGAGATGGATTTGGTGGAGAAAACGGAGCTTGGTGGCTCATAATTCTTTTCTTATTTGCTTTTGCTGGTGGCTGGGGCAACTACAGAGGTGGCTTCGGCGGAGATAACGGAGGAAACGGTGGTTATGGCAACCCTTATGTAGTTTCTGACGTACAGAGAGGTTTCGACCAGAGCGCAGTCATGAGTTCTTTAAATGGAATTAGCTCTGCTCTTTCAACCGGCTTTGCAAATGCTGAAGTATCAAGATGTAATGCTCAATCTAACGTACTTCAAACCCTTAATGCAAATCAGGCCGCTACACTGGCTTCAATGAATGGACTCGCTTCTCAGTTTGCTAATTGCTGTTGCGAAAACAGACTTGGACTTGCTAACCTTGGCGCAGACATTGCTAGAGAAGCATGCGCAGACCGTGCTGCTGTTAGTGATGGTATTCGCGACATTATTGCAAATCAGAATGCAGGCATCCAAACAATCATTGATAAACTTTGTCAGCAAGAAATCGATGCACTTAAAACTCAAAATGCAAATCTGCAAACACAAATTAACCTTGCTAATATGCAGGCTTCACAGACTGCACAGACCGCAAGAATTCTCGCAGACAACGCGGCTCAGACATCTGCACTTGAACAGTATCTGAATCCCGCACCTATTCCTGCATATGTAGTACAGAACCCTAATTGCTGTGGACAGACTTTCTCTGGCTGTGGCTGTGGAAGTTTCTAATTAGGGGGTGTTAACAATGGCGGAATTTACAAGTAATGCAATTCAAGAAGTTGCAGTAGGTCAAAATATCTTGTTTACCGAAACCGCAGTTCCTTGTAATAGAGGATATGTCCTTCATAGAGAAGGCTCCGGCATAGTGACTTTGCGCGGTATTGTTAACAATCCTTGTGGGTGTTTTGCACGTTATAAAATTTTCTTTGGTGGAAATATTGCTATTCCTGAAGGTGGAACTGCTGGACCCATTTCAGTTGCATTAACAATTGATGGGGAACCGATTCCTACAAGTTCAGCAATTGTAACTCCAGCCGCAGTTGATGAATATTGGAATATCGCTGAAGCACTTTATGTTACTGTGCCAAAGGGATGTTGCTATACAATTGCAGTAGAGAATACAAGTGACCAACCAATTAATGTGCAAAATGCTAATCTAATTGTTGAAAGAACAGCATAAAGGAGGTTTAGTATGGATAGATATGTTTCACGCGACCTTCAAGAAATGGTGTGCAAGGAATTAGAAGGTATTGCGAAGAAGAAAGAAATTGATACTCCCGCAACTGTGGAGTTATTAAAAGACTTAACTGGTTCATTAAAAAATTTAATGAAAATTGAAAAGCTTGAAACCGAAAAGGAAGAAGTCATGAGTGGATATAGTCAGCGCTCAATGGGTAGATATTATGTTGACGGAACTTATGGCGGACAAAGAGAGCCTTGGGGTGGATATGGAGATTATTCCTACGCACAAGGCGGCCGCGGTGGTCAAGGTGGTAACATGGGCGGAAACAATCGTATGGGTTCTCCCAATTATGATATGGGGAATTCATACAGATATCCTATGATGTATCCTATGTATACAAATGATGGATATAGCAGACACGGTCAAGACCCTGAGGAGATGAAGCGTGAGCTGAGAAAACTCATGGAAACCGCGCCGGACGAGCAGACAAGGAAGTCAATTTTAGAAATGATTAATAAGATGAACTAATTTTAAAAGCACTCGTGAAAACGGGTGCTTTTATTTATATGTCATACGTTTATGGCGCGCCGGCTGCCATCTCCTTGACGTTCAAGTCCGGCCGCGCATTCATAAACGTCCAACTTAACTCAAAAACCTATATCCCTACTTATAATTTTTAACTTATAAGATGAGGAAATGATATTCTCTCTCATGAGTTAAAAGAAAAGGAGGAATTATGAGCGTGCAAGATTTTATGCCATTACTTCAAATGGGTGGCACTGGATTGCTCATAATCCTTGCGGGTTTAATTCGAATCCCCAAATTAGAAATTAACATCTGGACTGCATTGGCACATGTAGTGGGTCGCGCCTTAAATGGGGATGTAATCACTAAAGTAGATAAATTAACATCGGACGTTAATCAATTGTCTTCGGATTTTGATGTACATCTGAAGTTAGAGGAAGAAGAAAGAGTGAGAAGCGCCCGTCAAAGGATTTTACGTTTTAATGATGAGTTACTGCTCCGAGGCAAACATACTAAAGAACACTATGATGAGATTCTTGAAGACATTGACCGCTACGAACAGTATTGTCTTGACCATCCCGATTATAGAAACAATAAGGCTCATCGAGCAATCAGCAACATTAAAAATGAGTATGACAATCATTTAATTAATCATGACTTTCTTGGCTTACAAGAAGTTATCTAAATGGAGGTAAGTTAAAATGGATTTATCCTTTATAACCGAAATGTATATCCCAGTAATTATCGTAATTTGTCTTTGCGTAGGATATGTTTATAAGAAATTTTTCCCTACAGATGATAAATTTATTCCACTTATCTTATTTATTCTTGGTGCAATTTTAGGTTGCGTTGTAAACAATGAGATTAGTGTAGAAGTAATCGCTGCCGGTATGGTTAGCGGTTTAGGTTCTGTTGGATTACATCAATTATTTAAACAATTAATAGAAGGCTCAAATAATAAAACTGAGTAAAGGGAGGAATGTAAATGAGTAATTCTTCACTTGTAAATTACACTTTATGGTCACCGAATTATGATTCCAGAGGTGGAAGAGCAATTCGTGATATTACTATCCACCACATGGCTGGGAACTTATCCGTTGAAACTTGCGGAAGTGTGTTCCGTTCAAGAGAGGCTTCCGCGCACTATGGTATAGGAAGTGACGGGAGGATAGGACAATATGTTGACGAAGCTTACGCTGCTTGGGCTAATGGCAATTTTGCGAGCAACCAACGTTCCATAACAATTGAAGTAGCTAATGACCAAATTGGTGGTAACTGGCACGTAAGTGATAAAGCTCTTGCTTCATGTATTAATCTTGTAACTGATATTTGCAAGAGAAATGGAATCAAGCAGTTAAATTTCACAGGAACTACTAGTGGAAACTTAACTGCTCACAGAATGTTTATGGCTACAACTTGTCCTGGGCCTTACCTCTATTCAAAGTTCCCTTATATCGCTTCTGAAGTAAATAAGAGACTTGGTAGTGGTTCTGCTCCTGTTCCTACAAAGAATGAACTGGTAGTAGATGGATATTTTGGCGACCTTTCAACAAGAAGGCTTCAGAGCTTCCTTGGACTTACACCCGATGGATGGATTGGAGGACAAACTAATACAGTTAAACCTTATATTCCTCGTTGGATAACTGCAAGATTCAATGATGGTTATACTGGTTCTACTACAGTAGATAGACTTCAAATTTATCTTAAAAATAAGGGTTATAGACCTGGAGATATTGATGGACTTTGCGGAAAGCAAACGGTTACAGCATTACAACAATTTCTCAAACCATATGGTCCTGGCACTGTTGACGGTATTATGGGACCGAATACAGCTAAGGCTTTCCAAAAGTTCTTAAATGCTCAGAAGTAAAAGACGTAACTGAATAAACGTACACATTGGTTTTAAAATCCACTTAATTATAGCAATTAAGTGGATTTTAGTTTATATAGATTGAGATAAAAGGAGAAGAAGATGGCAAGCACAGTTTATTATGGCGTGTCAACTACACCAGGAGATCAACAAGTCAAAAAAGTCAAAATGGCTGATAAAGATTTCCAATTACAAGAAGGAGATATTTTAAGCGTTTATTTTGCTTTTAAAAATGAAATTGAGAATCCTACTTTAGCATTATATATTGGTGATGTAAATGAAGAAATAAACCAAAGTAATGCAAGTGGAGATACAATCTATAATACAGGTAGACTTCCCGTACAAAAAGGGGTTTGGACTAATGGAGAAGTAGTAAACTTTTTATATACACATAATGGTTCTATTACTGAGTCTAATGACAACATATACTATTGGGAAATCATTTCCAAAGCAGTAGCGACAAATGATACATACGGTACAGTTGTACTGGACGGAGAAGATGATGGCTCAGCCGCGAGTATACGTAAGGTTAAGACTTTAATACAGAATATTGGCTCAGGTGAGCTTGAATATACGAATCTTACTGATAATGGTACTGCGGTAGGTACTTTAACTTTAATGAATTATGATAAAAATGGCGATCCAGACCCTGATAAATCTTGCTCAGCTACAATTTACGTACCCTCATTAACTAAAATTAGTGTTTTTGACAATGATTCAAAGTATATTACAAGTCAACTTGTAGATGATTTAAATTTTGTAGGGACTAGTAAAAAGTTAAGGGTTGGAACTTCAACCACCATTGATTTAGACGAAGATACAACACATAATGTTATAATTAATAGTCAAGGTACGATTGATTTAATACCTGTAAGTCAAGTTAGGGTTGGAACCGCAAATGCTAATAAAAATTTAAAAGTATTTGGAAATATTAGTGCTACTGGTACGATTTCTCCAATTAATGCTAGTTCTGGTTCTATTACGAATTTAGAAACTTCTACTATTACTATAGATAGAAGCATCGTAGGTCAGCCTACTGCGGACTTAGGTAATACTTCAGTAACATCGTTAAATATTAATGGTGAAGATTTATATACTTATATGAATGGTTATTTGACCGCACCTATGTCTGAATTGGGAGATTATGTACACACCCAAATGTATGATGATAGTTATCTTATTATAGAAACAAGCAAATCTGCTGCTACAAGTATTACTGCTAAAACTTTCGATTCAAAAATATTAGTAGGTGATTTTTCTCGAATCATTGAAGCGGGATATCGTAGACTTGGAGTGGTACGTTGGGAATGTTATAAAGGTACTACTAGTAATCCTTGGGATGTAACTGTTTATGGTATGTTCTGGGAAGGTAATAAATTATATGCAAAAGCCGCAGCATTAGTAAAAGATGTAAAAAATGTTATTTTTGATGCTGACGTATTATTTGTAAAAAATACGATTTAAATAAGGAGTAAAAGGAATGAATGGAGATTTTTTAGGGTTTAGTTTTGATGGTATCCATAGTTCTAGATTGGGTATCACAAGAGTAAGCGATGGAAACAGATATAATGAATCTCTTACTCCTGAAATAGAAGATAAGATAATTTCAGTACCTGGTGAGGATGGAAGTTATTTTTTTGGTTCTTTATATAGAAATAAGCCAATTACTTTATCAATTGCTTTTGACTCATTAAATGAAAGTCAGTTTCGTCAACTGAATAAAATGCTTGCGATTAAACGTCCTTGCAAATTAATTCTTGATGAAAAACCTTATAAAGTCTATACGGCAAAGATTTCCGCGCCGCCGCAATTGAACTATATTTGTTTTGATGAACCAAAGAAAAAATTGGTAAAGCCAAGACAAGGTATTAGAATTATTAATAGAGATACAAACCCTCAATGGGAAGAGGTAACTCCTTATGTTTATGATGGGGAAAGAGAAAGAATTTATAAGGGTGAAGGTACGATAGAATTTACTTGTATTCAGCCATATGCAACAGAGCAAATTAAAATGCTTGACTACTATGGAGATTTTAATTTTCAACCAGTTTGGGGTAACGGTGTTGTATATAGGAATAATCCACGTACAGAAGGGGAAGCTAAAGCTCGTGCGGAAGCAGATGGGGTTCCTACTGAGGCTGATGATCCGAGATATGAACCTGGTAGTGGGCATACTGTTCCAAGTGAAGAATTTACTACGAATCCAAAATATCATGTTATAAATTTAGATTCAAGTAATAGTATTACGGTCTATACTAATGTACAGGAATGGGCTGAAGCAAGTGGAATTTTACCTTATGAATTTTATACGTTATATGGAATAGATGTGGTTCATGAAGAAACCGCAATTGAAGGATATAATGCTTATATACCAGTATATAATGCAGGAGATATAGATACGCCTTTTTATTTATTTTTACCTTATAATGATAATGGTGAAATTAATCCAGATAAGGGAAAGCATGTAAGTATAAATTTAGGAAATAATTTATTATTGCTTAATCCTTTTAAAACTTTAATGGAAAGCTCTGAAAGCGGAGAGTTAAATTTAGATAAAGAAAATGGTGTAATGATTAACACAAAAAATCACTTAATAGAAGGCGTATTTTATGATTATGGGACCTCTAGTTGGAGGACAACGGGAAATATATATAATGAATATATTGCAGCTGGTGATTTCGTAAAGATCAAAAATAATGATTGGTCTATGTTTGATACTTACGATGGCACGAGCTCTCAAGCAGTTTATTTAAATTGCGAGACTGCAATGGGTGCAAAAATTCATTATAACTATTTATACTATTGAGGAGGAAAAGGCGATGGGTGAACAACTCATTAAACCATATCAGATTTCTATTTGGGAAGATAAACTTATAGAAACTGATGAGGAGAGTTACTATGAAGAAGTCAAAATAGCTACGATTGGTTCTGATACTATGACTTCTCAGGCTAGAGTATATTCACCTGTATTCAAAATCAATACGAATGGTGAGAAGACCCTAACTTTTTCATTGAAGTATAAATACTATGATGAAATGGTTGGGGATTTTGTCGTTAATCCATTTGAAAAATTTCTCGTTAACGAGCGCAAGGTTAAACTTTTCTATAAAGATGAATGGCATGACTTTGTAATTAAAGAGAAGAATGAAGAATCAGAAGAATATACTTTTTCTTATACTTGTACAGATGTATTTGTGCAAGAATTAGCTAAAAATGGTTATGGAATTGTTTTTGATACGGAGTTAAATAATAATCAAGGTACAGTTACAGAATTAGCTGAAAAGACTTTAAAAGATACAGATTGGATTGTAGATAAGGAAAATTCTGATATAATACAACAAACAGTAAGTGAACCAATTTATATTTGTAAAGTTGGTGATACGAATTTTGTAGCTTATAATATGGATACAAGAGAGAATGAAGCCATAGAGCATGACGAAGAAATTTATATTTTCTATAATTATATTCAGAATAGAACCACTGCAGATGTTCAATTTATACGCGCGGCCGATCGTGAAACATGGTCATACGATAATAATAATGCTATTTTTGGTACAAATTATCGCTTCTTACAACCTATAGAATATGATAAGAATAACAATGCACTTATTCATTATGGAGATGCAAAAATTACCGTCGGCGCGCTGAGTACAGAAAGTCAAGGGTATAGACTTGTATATAATACATTAACTACTTTCGACCCTGTAACAGGTGAAACAGTAGATAGATATCAAATTACTTTTAATGATGGTCATAAACAAGATATATATCATTATATAACAACACGCTATGGTACAACCGCAATATTACAAAATTTTGTTACAAGTGGGACGAGATTTACTGTAGTAAATAAAAATGGAATTAATGGTTGGAGTAATACAGTCTATACTGATGCAGATAAATTACTTCATATAGGCTTAGCTACTTATCCAGAAACTACCTTAACTGGATTAGCTGAACTTTCAGATTTAAAACAATTAAAAACCTATTTAGAATTAGAGTTTCCTGCTTTACAAGTAGAGGAACCTTCTACTTATCCTTGCTCTTTCTATAATAGTGGAGTTGTAGACAATGCAAACTATATAGGAGGAATCGCGGGTGGAGACAAATTCATTTTGAGATATAGGTATCAGTGGGCGCCGAGTCGTCACGGCACATTAAAAAATCCTCAATTAGGTGATGTGAATCGTTCGGGTATTCGTGCAGTAATTGCGGGATATACGAATGAAGAGAAAACATTAGGTGATGGAAGTAAGGTCTTAGTTAAGAAAATTGATGAGAAGAAAATTTATGTAGATTTTACTGATGGCTTTTATGAGGGAAATGCAAGAGTTACTGGCGGTGAGCTTGTAAACAATAACTATTTAATTAATGATATAATACAAACTCCGTCAGACAAATATATTTATGAAGTTGTAACTATAGAAAATGGAAAAGAAGTTACTCATGAGTATGTGTGGAATTTGAAGGAAAATAGATATGAAGAACGAACTGCAAATAATTTTGTAAATTATTATTATACAATAGGTACTGCAGTTAAATCTATTCCTCAAGCTAAACTTGCTGACCCTTCAAATCGACTTGGAATTTTCTTTTACAAGGCTGATGCTTCAAATCAATATGTATATATAGAAGATATAGAAATTACTCGTTATTTTAAAGATGCAAATGATAATCCAATTTTAGTCGGGTCGGCGCCAACTGCAAAGACAGAAATAATTGATAATTTTTATTTAAAACCAAAAGAAGGCGCAACTTTAGGCTCAATTGAAATTTATAACTCATTAGAATCACTTGCAGAAACCTATAATTTTAATCTTGATTCAATTAAACCTTTAAAAAATGATTTAAATGAAAAAATCTTATCTATTGAAGCTTCTAAATCAAATTGTTTTAATATATTACAAGACCTATGTGAAACTTTTGAGTGTTGGATGAAGATAGAAGTTGAGCATGACTCAATTGGACGAATTGCATTAGATGAAAATCATCATCCAAATAAACGGATTGTCTTTAAGAAGTATGTGGGAAAAGATAACTTTGCTGGATTTAGATATGGAATTAACTTGACCTCAATTAATCGTACTATTGATAGTAATGAATTTGTTACAAAATTAATAGTTGGACAACCAGTAAGTGACCATACTTCAAAAGGTATCTTAAATATAGGTGAAGCTAAATCAAATCCTAGTGGAGAATCTTACATACTCAATTTTAACTATTATTTAAATCAAGGTTTAATTAAGAATAGAGAGCAATTTAATAAAGACTTAAATGAGTTTAATGAAGCTTTGAGAATTAAAAATAAACAAATTAAAGAGTTGACTGACGAGTACGTCGCAGCCTCGGCCGCGCTTGAACATCTAAGGTCAGCACGCAACGTATATGTAGAAGCTTCTGAAGTAGCTTCGGATAAATATTCTAAAGCATTAAGTAATTTTGAATCTGTAACTGGCAAATCTTATTCAGATTTCTTAATGTATGGTAGCCATTAAAGGAGGTGTTAATTTATGGCAGGAAATATAGTTTTAACAGCCGCGATAACTTCACAAAATGACACCTCTGCAACTGTAAAAGTTACGATGACTTATTATGGAAATGGATACTCTTGGAATTATATGCCAAGTACCATTTCTCAATCAATTACTTTTAACGGTGTAACCAAGTCAATTGGGCCGACTACCTTTTCAACTTCTACGTCAGCACAAACGATGGGTTCTGCGACCTTTACAGTTAATAAGAATACTGGAACACAGTCATTAACTGCATATGGTAAAATGTATACTGACGTATCTCTTGGTACAATTACAGCATATAGTTCTGCGGTATCTATTAGTGCGAAAAGTCATTACACAATTAGTTATAATGGAAACGGCGCGACCAGTGGTAGTATGGGTGCTACTACTAAGTGGTATAATACCGCAGTTACATTAGCGGGAAATGGCTTTTCAAAAACTGGTTATACCTTTATGGGCTGGGCTAATTCGTCTTCAAGTACATCGATTCTATACAAAAACAAAGCCTCATATACTGCAAATAAGTCAATAACTCTTTATGCTATTTGGAAGAAAAATATAACTCTTTCTTATGATGGTAATACAGGAAAGAATGTACCATCTAGCAGCACAAAAGAAGTTTATAATTCAACAACTAAGGCAACATTTATAATTTCTAATACATTGCCTACAAAAGCTAATTATGATTTTTTAGGCTGGCAAGTTAACACCGGTGATGCTGAGAAAGATTTTCTTCAACCGAACGGAACAATTACATTAAGTAATAATAAAGTTTTAACCGCACAATGGAGAGAAAGTTATATATCACCTCAATTTTCTGATGATATAATAGCTTATCGCTCTAATAGTGAAGGTCAAGAAAATAATGAAACTGGTCAATATGGCTATTTATATTTTACTTGGAAGAATGGGTCATTAGCGGGACAACCTTATCAAACTCCTGCAACCGTACTTTATCAGAAACATGGTGATAAGGCATGGACTCAAATTGAAAACCAAGCCTCGGCCGCCAATACTTTCGAAGCAATATTTGATGGAAAGTTAGTTTTTGATAAACAATATGACATATTAATTAGTTTACAAGATAATGGACGAGAGGCAGTTACATATCAAACCTATGTGCCATATGCTAATTTTAATATAAATGATAATGAGCCTCTGCGTAAAGCAATTGATGACATCTACGCGGCTTCTGTAGAGGTTAATAATTATCAAGGTTTAGCAACTAATATAAATCAAGAATATGATGAATTAAATTTAAAAGTTAACGGTGCGCCAACTTATGATATTACAGTAACAACCTTTAAGTCAGAAATTGAAGGCATCTTACCTAATACCACAGTAATGCTTTCTGATTACTTTGAGGGTTTTGAATGTGAGTTAAGTGATGGTGATGAATTAACTAATACTTGGAAGTCTAATGTTAATGATAAAGACTTTAAAGAAGATTTATTTTATAACTATATAACAATTAAAAAAATTCCGAAGTTTTATGAACTGCAATATACTCGTAATGGGGAAACAGTTAGAGTACCTTTTGATTCACCTTTAACTTTTGATATTACAAGAGATGGCGAAGGCGCGACTCGTAGTTTTCAGTTAGTTCCTACTGAGGAATATGAAAATAAATATATCGGTTTAAAAGACCAAATTGATAAGTTAATTGAAGAAAAAGCTCAAATTGAGAAAGAATTTTATACAAAGTATAGTCGATTCATTCAAGAAGGAACTTGGGAATCTACAGATTATATAGATAATGAATTGTACTATATGGATGCTCTTCAAGTAAGCAATGCCAGCGCGCAGCCTAAAGTGAGCTATACTATTAATGTAATTGAGGTAAGTGAGCTTGAGGGGTTAGAGAATTATGAATTTGATGTAGGTGATCGCACTTATATTGAAGATACAGATTTCTTTGGTTGGGAATTTTTAGAAGAAGCTGTTGAAGATGAAGAGACTGGAGAAGTTACTGTAGTAGGTGCAAATACTCCTGTTAAAGAAATAGTAATTGTTTCTGAAGTAGAATGGCATCTAGATGAACCTGAAACTAATGTAATTACTGTTCAAAATTATAAGACTCAATTTGAAGATTTATTTCAACGTATTAGTGCTACAGTTCAATCTGTTGAATATAATAAGGCCTCTTACATGCGCGCGGCCAGTATATTGGATTCTAATGGACATATTAATCCAACCTTACTTGCTGGCTCATTAAATGCAATTGCAGGACAGAGTTATAATTTAACTTCTAATGGTGTCTTAAAAATTACGGACGAAGGAATAATAGTTCGAAATTTGACAGAACCTGGAAATTTACTTATAATTAAAAATAGAGGAATTGAAAAATCTAATAACGGTGGATTGACTTGGGAAAATTTAATTTCACCAGAGGGTGTTAATACAGAACTGCTCACATCTGGTGCAATTGATACGCAAAGTATTACGATACGAGATGGAAATAATCCAAGTTTTCGCTGGGACGCAAATGGAATTAGTGCTTTTGGATATAATGATGATGGAAGCTATGATTTAAGTACATATGTGCGTTATGATAAATATGGTTTATATGGCGTACAAAATGGAACAGACTATATAGCGAAAACATTAGATGATATTAAAAAGCAAGCAAGTTTTGGATTAACTTGGGATGGATTCTTTATTAAGAATAAATATAGAGATGGATATGTTTCTATAAGTTCTACTGATGACTTCCAAGTTGTGGCTAATGATACAGAAAGAATTCGAATCGGTCATTTTGATGATACAGATGATTATGGAATTAGAATTAGAAATAATAGTGGACAAGTAGTATTTGAAACCGATGATTATGGCGATTTGACAATGGCTGGTACTATACGTGCGGCCGCGGGTAAAATTGGCGGTTTCGACATACTCGATAATTCTTTATCAAGTGGTGAATTTGGTGGCCCACATTCAGTATTCATTTCGCCGGGATTTAGAAGTCCAATTTCAATTGCTAATTCTGAAGGTGTAAACAATTGGGCATTAGCTGTAAATAATACTTTTGGAGTAGATACTGGCGGACATTTATATGCAACAGGCGCGCATATTGAAGGTGATATTTATGCGCATAACGGATATTTTAAAGGCCATATTGATGCTACTAGTGGAACTTTCTTAAATACAATTCAAGTTGGTTCTGGAGATAAATATATAATTTTAAAAGGAGAAGCAAATTTACCTGATTCATTAATTGCTTCTTCAGATTATGACTTATACGGACCTTCACGTGGTTGGGCAATTAATGGTATTGGTGATGCAATATTTAATAATGTGTCTGTGCGTGGAGCTATAAAGACGGCTGTATTTGAATATAGCGAGATTGAGGCTGTTGGTGGCGCATTCTTATTTAGACCAAGTACAACAATTAAACTTGCTCGTATAAGTGGAAATGATTTAATTTTAAGAGTTGAAAAACCAAATCTTTTCCAAGAGAATGAATGGGTTAAATTAAGCAATATAAATGATAAATCTTCTGTTGGTGCAATTTTGAATGATGGTGGTTTAACTCATGTATATAGAATTAAATCAACTAATGGTAAAGAAATTATTTTAGAAGATGCAGCTTTAGATTTTGTTCAAACAAGCCCTTCTCAGCCTTATGATGGTTGGGGAAATGCTGGAGTCGGCTATCGAGCACTTGAATTAAATGAAGGCGATAACCCGGCAGCTTGGGGATTGTATGAACTTATTAACGGAGAATACGTTTTAACCGAAGATACTGAAGTCAATAATGATAAAATATATTACGAACAATATTCTCCAGTATATAGTAAAATTAGATTCGCTTCTTCTTATACTGACAGAGATGCAGAATCAGACCCAACTTTAACAACTTTAACTAATTATGTAGATTTAAAGAAAGGTAATTCTTATATACAATTAAATGCGCCACGATATGAAGTTTATTTCAATGGCGATAATTATATTAAAAATTTAAATCTTGAATTAAGGAATTTAGATGACTCTACTTTTGAAGTGATTTACGATGAAATTACTGATTCTTTTGGCGATTTAAATATCGGTGGAGAAAAATGGGATTATGTAATACATAAATATTTAGGTAATTTAGGCTTATTTTCTCCAAATTTAAAAAATACGGAAGAAAGTTTCTTAATAGCAGAAGTTACTGAAACATATACTTCAATTGAAAATGGACAAGAGATTGTTACAACTTCTGATTATACTCGTATTTATTCAAAAATACAGGGCGAAGTTGATTTTGTCTTAGTTCCTTTTGAGAGTCAAGAGTCAGTTGATAGTTTAGAGGGCGGTTCGTTAATAAGTTTTGGATATTATGATAGCGCTTATCGGCCTTTTAATGTGCCTTCTTGGTCAAATCCAAAAAATTTAAATTTATATGAACTAGTTAATAATACTTATATATTAACTAATGATGAAACACCAATTAGTGGAAAGGTATATTATAAAGAGCAATATGAAGGCGGAATTCATAATTATGGAATTGGAATTAATAGTTCAGATAATTATGTAAACTTACCTGAACGCGCAATTTCACTTTTTGAAAGTAAAATTCATCCTGAAGAGTCAGTTAAAGTAACCTATGATTTTAAAGGCATTTTAGGTACTTTGCCGCGATTAAGCAGCAGTCAAGTTAATGATAGTATTTATAATGCGAATATGGTAGGCACCCAAGGTATTTTTACTAATAATATGTATATAGGCGATAATAAAAACTTTATTACATATTATTATGATAAAGCCGCTCAACAGTATCGTTTAATTATTAATGCAGACACAATTTATGAAGGATATGATGAAGATGATCAGCCAATTCCTATAACTCCCGGTCAAGATGGAGAAGATGGAGAAGATGCGATTCTTGTTCGTGTGGATTCTTCTGCGGGCAACGTATTTTTACATAAAAACATTTCAACCACTTTAACTTGTACTGTAACTAAAGGAAATGGTACTGATATAACTAATCAAGTAACTCGTTTTACTTGGATTAAAAAAGATGCTAATGGTGTAATAGATTCTTCATGGAGCAGACCATTAGCAGGCAGATCAATTACATTAACTGAAGCAGACGTAGATTCAAAAGCAATTTTTGTTTGTGAAGTAGAATTTTAGGAGGAAAAGGAATGAGTACAATAAGTTATGGTTCTATAACTATTGTTGATATTACGGATGTAGGGGAATTTAGTGTATATCCAAAATGTAATTTACCAACTACAATTATTTATTCAACAGATCCAGTAGGTTATACTCCAAATTGGCAGTCAAGCAATTTGGTTATTACTCCTGTGGCATATTACGCTGGACAGTCTGTTAGTTCTCATATTACATGGTCTTGGACGCGTCAAAATGGTTCTGCTTCTACGGCTGTAGATATCAGTTCTAGTAATGGAGAATATGTGAGTGATGGAAGTACGCCTATTAACGGCAATGTATATGCTGCGGGCGCGTTAGTTGTAGACCAAAATCAATTTACAAGTAGTACAAATTATTCACAAATTACATATATAATTACTGCCACCTATGATGACCCAAATGTTGGCAGAGCCTTAGTTGCAGAAGGACAAATTACTTTTAGTAAGGTAGAGCAGGGTGCTTCTGCAAAAACAGCAAAAATTGCTGGAGAGAATATTTTTAAATATAATACTAATGGGGCTTTGACTCCACCTGGAGCAACGATTACGTTAACTGGAGAAGTATCTAATTGTACAATTAGTGGTTGGCAGTATAAGAATGCTAGTGGTAATTTCGTTACATATCCAGGTAGTACTACTAACTCTACATTGACTGTAAACCCTACTGATGCGGTTTTCTTTAATGATAAAGCTACCATTAAGTTAATTACTAATGATAATAGTATTTATGACATTTTTAGTATTTATAAGTTATATGATGGCGCAGCTGGTACTTCAACAATTAATGCAGTATTAAGTAATGAAGATCAAATGATTGCGGCGAGGTCAGATGGTACTCCCGTATCATATGCTGGTGCGGTTTCAACAGTTAGGGTATTAATGGGTGGTAATGATATTACTAAAGATGCCACAATTACCATTAGTGCAGATACTGGTATTGGTTATACGGCTTCTAAATCTAATAATAATTATGCTAGTAATGATACTGTTACAGTTACTTCTATGAGTAATAGTATTTCAGCAGGCAATATTTTATTTAGATGTGAAGGTTATGCGCAAAGAAGTGACTTAAATGCTAATTCTTATGTTGCTAATAAATATTATACTAAAAGCGGTACTAACTATGTAATTGCAACTGGTGCTTATGATAGTACTGCAACATATTATGAACATTATAATTTATCTAAAACTTTTTCTTTAATTAAGGTACAAGCTGGCGCAGATGCACAAACATTTGAAATTTATAATTTACATTTAGATACTTTAAGTATTAATAGAGATATAGGCGGAAATTACACGCCCACTGCTTATACTGCAACTGCAACAGTTACTACAGTTAGTCCGACTTCAACATCAACAACAGATTTTAGAGGTAAGTATAGAATAACTGAAAGCTATGCGACCGGTGATGATGTAATAGTATATCCTGCAACTACTGCCGCGGCGTTGAGTGTAGAAAAAAGTCCTACTACTAATACTGTAACAAAAATTTTAGTAGAATTATTAAATGCCGGTGGTAGTGAAGTTTTAGATAAGCAAACTATTATTATAACTACCGATGGGCAAACTGGTCAACAAGGTCCACAAGGACAAGCTGGTAAAGATGCAATTAGTGTTTTACTTGGTAATGAAGCCGAAGTAATACCTTGTAATAGTAAGAATAAAATAGGGTCACAAGTAGTAATAGATATTCCTTTTGCTACTTATAAAGGCACTTCAAGAATTGCTTCTACTTCAGTTACTGCTGACAATATTATTACAGGAGCAACAATTGCAACTGGAAATTCTTCCACTTCATCAGATGGTTATGTAAGATATACGATTCCAGCAAATACAACGATTCCCGTAAGTGGAACCGCGCAAATTCAAATTACTGTGGAAGGAGTTGTATATAATAAATTATTTAGTTTCACTCGTAGTTCTGATGCTGCTAATGCGGTTGTTATGCAATTATATTCCCCAGATGGTGGATTAATTGAGAATGGTACTGGTTCAGTAACCGTACAAGGAACGCTACGAGATGGCACTGAGAATGTAGTCAATCAAGCAACTTGGAGCTGGTCAAAATATGGCGGCGCGCATGCTGATGCTGAAGGCTATGGAGATATAGACGGAAACAATCCTGACGGAGAAGATCCCGAAGCTACAGCTTCTGGTGCAATATTAACAGTTTATCCAAGCGCAGTAGATGGCTATGCTTCTTTTAGAGCTAAAGCTTTGTATGATGGTGAGACTTATGTTGCATATATTGCTATTCAAGATAAGAATGATCCAATTCAAGTGAGTGTTCATTCTACAATTGGAACTCAAATTGTAAATGGACAAGGCGCGGGCGCGATATACGTAAGAGTTACGCGTAATGGAGAGGAAATAGATACAATCGGTGATGCAAAGGTATCTGCTGGAACGGCTTCTCATACAACTATTAGTAATCCTTCTGCGGGAGAAAGTTATTTTGAATTAAATTCAACCAATAGAACTGCTGCTTGGTGGAGATACACAAATGGAAGTTGGACTCAACCTAGCTTACAAGCAACATATGAATGGTCTTTCAGAGATAAAGATAACGCTCAAATTACTAGCAGTACAACTAGTTTACCTTTAGATGGAAATGGTAAGAAATATGGTAAGGCAATTTATGTAGATGCAGATACAGTTGCTAATAAAATTACAGCGGATGTAAAGGTTACAGTTTAAGGAGGTAATGTTATGAGTCAAGTTTCATACGGAACAATAACAATTACCGATACGAATGATATAGAACGAATTTATATGGAGTATGCGCAATCGACATCTAATTCGGTTGCGCCTACTTCTGGATGGAGCGAAAACATTCCAACTTGGAAACAAGGATATTATATATGGCAAAGAACAGTTACTAAAATGCAAGGCATGTCTTTAACCGATGATAGTTATGGAGACCCTGTATGCTTAACTGGTTCAACGGGTAGTCAAGGGCCGCAAGGTAGTCAGGGTCCACAAGGTAATACAGGTGTTGGAGTTAGTTCAATTACTACTACTTATTGTAATTATGGGACCGGAACTCCAGTGGCTACATATAGCGGGTGGCAGACAACTGTACCAGCATATGATAGTTCTAAGCCAAATTATTGGGTGAAAACGGTTGTTAACTATAATGACGGTACTTCAGGTACACCCGTAATTTATAAAGATAATGGAATTACAAGTGCGACAAGTACCGCGGCCGCAGCGAATACTATTGCAAACCAAGCGAATCAAACTGCGGGACAAGCCAATCAAACAGCAAATCAAGCTAATGAAACGGCTAATCAAGCAAACACAACTGCAGGTAATGCATTATCAGTTGCTAATTCTGCTAATAATGCAATTAGTGATTTAAATCAGTATTTTTGGAGAAAGAAGACTGCCTCAACTGATGTACCTGCTGGTAGTTATGTAACTAATATACCTGGAACAACTTATGTATCTGATCCAGCAAATGGAGGATTTAATAGTTTAGTTCAATCAACGGGTATATTTTTAAGAAATGGAATTACTACTCTTTCTTCATGGACAGGAGACGCATTAACTTTTTATAAGCCTAATACGGGAAATAAAGGAGTAGAATTAACCTTAACTGCATTAACTTTTTATAACCCTGCTAATAATAGTAAAGCAATTGAATTAGGAACAAAAGATAATAATTCTATTTTATCTTTTTATAACCCCTCAAATAGTGATATTTCGATGATGGATTTAACTTCATCTGGATTAGTTTTTAAAACCTCTGCTGGCGCGGAAATAGGTAAATTTGGTTCAGATGAAAATGGTGGATTGTTAGATTTGAGTGGACGCTTAAATATTAAAGGCGGAGGTCGTATTGGTCAAGATTCTATTAATTATTGGGAATTCGGAGATAGTGCAGGTTATAATGTTTCTCAAGCAGCATATTTATTAGGAAAAGGCAATGCTTCAATTCAACTTGGTGAAAATGGTCATTGGAGGATTGATAAAAATAGAATTCATACTGGTTGGTATGTAAAAGGAGATTCAACTTCTAGTGCTCCCGCTGGATCACTACATTTCGATACATATAATGCAGATAGAACTTCTACTTCTAGTGGTGATCAGTATTATTGGGATTATGGTTTACATTTCCCTTTCAGTAATACTATTCCTTCTAATAATAAATTTTTATATATTAGATATTCAACGGGAACAGTAGCGACTACAACACTTTCCCAAATGAAGAATAGAATAGATAATGATAACTATTGGAATTATAAATTTTATATAGATGATTTGGGTAATGTTCATGCTAATAGTTATTATATAGGTAATACTCCTTTAGGTGGGGATGCAGTAGTAGCTGGTTCACTTTCTTCTTATGGAGGTAGTGCAACTCAACCAGTATATTTTCCAAGCAGCGGAAATAACGCTGGGAAACCTGTAGCTACAACTTACCAGTTAAATGCAGCGGGCGCGAAAGGGGTTGTAACGGATTTAGCAAATAATACTACTTCAACTGATTTACCTACGGCCGCGGCGGTGGCAAGTTATGTAACTAGTAGAGGTTATATTACTTCTTATAAAGATGAAAAAGTTCAAACCTCTGAGGCCAGCACAAAGAAAATTTATTTGTCTGGTACGCAAACTACAGGTACTTCAACAGGTACATTGAATTTCGACTCAAACGTCTATTTAACCACAACCGCCGGAACTCTCCATGCAACTACGTTTGAAGGCTCATTATCTGGTACGGCTTCGCGCGCAACTGCGGATGCGAATGGAAATACAATAGGTACAACTTATCTTAAGTTAAGCGGAGGCCAAGTTACTGGACCAGTTAGCTTCGGAGATTCAGTTACAATGGACGAAGCAACAGTTGGAGACTTAGTTGTAAACGGAAATGCGAGCTTCACGAATAACATAAGTGCTAATACGATTAATGGGGTTGAGGTTGGAAGTAATCCTAAATTTACTGACACAACCTATTCTCGTGGAACAGCAACAAGTGGTGGTACAACTTTATCTCTTGTTAATACAGGAGATATGTATACTTGGAACAATAAACAAGACAAACTTACCAATCCGGTTACAGGTACGGGTGCAAACGGATATTTAACTAAATGGACAGGAACGAATACAGTTGGAAATGGGCCGAAACTTACTAGTGGTGGTACGGGTTTCTTACGTGAAGATGGAACTTGGGTTACTCCTACTGGCACAACTTATACTGCTGGTACTGGATTAAGCTTAAGCAATAGTAATGAATTCAGTGTTAAATTAGGATACACTACTAGTGGTAATAATAGAAAGGTTCAAATAGACTCAAGTGGAAATTTATATGTAATTCAAAAAGATGATAATACTTGGAAGGCTAATAGTTCTTCAAGTGAAGGTTATGTAGCAAGTGGAGCAAACCAAGCGAATAAAGTTTGGAAAACGGATGCTAGCGGCAGCCCAGCTTGGAGAAATGACGCAGATAGTCATTATACGACTCATTTATATGTGGGTAAGAGTAATAGTACTGGTAATGATGCTACTACTGCTACAGATGATACTTATTTAAGACTTTTTGATAATAGCACTCCGAGAGAATCGCATAAGTTGAGTGGAAGCAATGGTTTAACTATTACTTCTAATGGTAGTGGAGATATTACTTTTACTAGTCCAAATGCTTTTGTTAGTGTTGAGGCGGTTAATAAAGGAACTACAAGTGATCCAGAATATGTATTACGTTTTACTAAAGCAGATGGAAATACAAGTGACGTTAGTACAGAAAATATAGCAGTAATACAATCCGAAGGGGCAAATAAATTAGTTAGTAGTACAGAACCTAATGGAGTCAATGTTAACGGACCAGTTAAATTCGTAAGTGGAAAGCCTGAAACAATGCAGCCAAGTACATCGACGGGCGCATTTTTAAAAGATGATGGTACTTGGGCAACACCAGTAGGGACAACTTATCAAGCGGGTACTGGTTTGGGATTAAGCAACGGTACTTTTAGCGTTAAATTAGGATATACGACTAGTGGTAACAATAGAAAAGTTCAAGCAGATACGAATGGAAATCTGTATGTAGTTCAGAAAGATAATAATACGACATATAGTATTGGTACTGGTGATTCAAATGGTCAAATTAAAGTAACACCAAGTTCTGGTAGTGCATATAATGTAAATGTTAAAGGGTTAGGAGATTTTGCTTATGCTAGTACCTTAGGAGCGATTAAAGCAAATTCTGCTTATTATAGAACTCTTCGAGATTTTACTAAAGGAACGTTAATTACTACAGATTTAGATGGCGGAAAAAGTAATTCTTCTGTTGCTTTTTATTTAGAAATTAGAGGCAATATATATGGTGAAGGCGTACTTTTTGTACAATGCACCGGTTATGTTTATAATTTAGGTAATGGATATAATCATTATATTAATTGTGATGCAGTAAGTAATGGGACTTTTGCTGATACAATTACTGCATTTTCTAATAGTGAAGGGCAATTATGTTTTTGGTTTCCTTCTGGCGGTTATTGGCATGGATATGATATTTATGTTGATGATGCAAGTAGAAATACTAATAGTTTCAACTCGGTTAATCATGTTATTTCTGTGACTAATGTAGATATGCCTAGCGAAATATCTTGGACTACACCTATTACTGTAAAAAAGGTATTAAGAGCGAATGAATCAATTCCTTGGGCGAATATAACTGGACAGCCAAATCGTGCAGGATCAGATTCAGATGGTGGCCCCGCACAAACAGTTAAAGGCGATTATACTTATAGCGGAGGTCAACAGAATCCAAATTATTTTGGAAAGAATAAAGTTGGTTTTTTAATGATGAATACTACTGTAAATAGTAATTCACATTATAAAGATTGGATTATAATGGACTGTTATTCAGGAAGTGATGTAGGTGGTTCAGTTGCTTTTGGCGTTAATAGACAGGCATTAGGAGCATATATTATGAGGAGTGCGGCAGCACGAGAGACTTGGGCCGAAAGCGCTGAATTAATTGGAACTCATAATTATACTACCTATACCGTTAAAAAAGATGGAACTGGTGCAAGTGGAACTTGGGGAATTAGTATAAGTGGTAATGCAGCTAATGTAACAGGTACTGTTGCAGTTGGACATGGAGGTACTGGTGCGACTTCACTTACGAGTGGTGCATTACTTGTTGGTAATGGTACTAATGCAGTTACCACACGAGGTATTAGAAATAATACCACAGTCGGTACTTTAGGTTGGGCTTCTACAACTGCAGATACAGTAATTCCCACCGTTAATACAATTGCTTATTGGAATGGTGCTTATAGCGGCACAAGTTCCAATTTAGCCTATTGTAATAAAGGTGCTTTTGGAACTGCCGCGACCTATACGGCCTCAACTACAGTTGGTAACAATTCATACTTACCAACGGGCGCAGCTATTCAAACTTATGTAAGTGGAATTGTAGGTAACTATGTAACTCTTAATACTGATCAGACTATAACCGCATCTCAAAAAACTTTCAATGGTGCGGTTCGTTGGGGAACTGCTTCAAAATATGGCGCAGTACATTATGATTCAACTCTTGAAGCACTTGTATTCAGTTTTGCATAAATAGATTTAAAGGGCGGATTCTCTCCGTCCTTTTCTTTTTCATAGATTCTTTTAAGGAAAATTTGACTTTAATTTAGAACTATGATATAATTTATATAGTAGGGAAATTTAATCGTTGATGTGCGGCGGGTCGTAATTTTGCTCGTCCGAGATTCAAAGTCCGGACGGGCGGCCGCTATGAACGTAGACATATAAGAGGAGAGGAAAGGAAATATGAGTTTACAAGTTTGGTTGCCGCTAACTAGAGATTTGAGGCAACAGGGGCTAAGCGATGTAACAATGGGCGGTTCTCCAGCAAGTTGGACAGATGGAAAGTTAGGCAAAGCCGCGACTTGGAATGGAAATAATCAGTATGTTATATATAATAATTCTACTGATTTTAATTATACTAATAATTTTTCAGTAGCAACATGGATAAAGCCTAATTATACTAGTGGCTCTACACAATATGCTTTTACAGTAGGTCGTGCAGATATGGGCGGTTATGGATATGGATTACAACCTATAAGCACTTCAAATTTACGTTTTAAATTTGGCAATGGTAATTATGATATACCGATAACTAATAATGAATGGTGTCATGTAGTAATGACAGTAGGTAATAATAAAGTTACTATTTATAAAAATGGAGTATTAGTTAATTCAAATAATATGCCGAGTACAATCCCGACCTATAGTGATGGATGTGGATTAGGATTGGGATGCTTTTATTATGGGGGACAACATTCTCAGGTTTATCCTTTTTATGGTAGTTTAAACGATTTTCGAATCTATGATCATTGTCTCTCCCCAATGGAAGTTAAACAGATAAGTCAAGGACTTGTATTACATTATCCATTGAATAGACAAGGTTGGGGGCAGGAGAATCTTATTCCAGCAAAAGCAACTTCTTTTTTATCAACTCAAAATTGGGAAGGTACAGGTTGGGGTGCTAATTTTATTAATCATTCTAATTTAATTAATATTATTGAGCCTGGCGAAACATATACTTTTTCATATACTTATGAAGTTACAGCAGGTCAGAACGGAAAAACTGATTTTAATAGAAGAATAGGTTTTTTATTTTATTCTTCTACCTCAGATAGCTATTATAGAGAATGCTATAAATATTCAGCTCATTTTGGCGATAAGGGAACGGTTGTTACTACTATAACCATACCCGATACAATACCTTCGGATTACTGTATAATTTATTATACAAATCGCTATACAGATGGCTCAAATGACACGGTTAAATATTCTAATATAAAACTTGAAAAAGGCTCTATTGCAACTCCTTGGTCACCTGCGCCGTCTGATACGTTGGCTGATACAATGAGCCTTAATTCAAATATAGAATATGATACGAGTGGATTTAATAATAATGGAACGAGAACAGGCACGTTTAGTTGGACGAGCGATACACCAAAATATGAAGTTAGCCAAGTATTTGCTTCTGGCAATAATTATATAGATTGCGGAGCAAGTCAAGAAATTCTACCAACAGATGGATTAACTGTTAGTTTATGGACTAATTATTCCACTTGGGGCAATCCTATTTCTTGTACTGAAGGTGGCGGTTGGAATTTTGAAAATTCTTCAGGTATTCAGTTTCCAGTACATGTGGCTGATGTAGGATATAAAATAGCAAATAGCGGAGTTGCTACTTCTACGCTACAAAATGGATGGCACATGTTAACTGGTACATTTGATAAGACAAATGTAAAAATATATATAGATGGCGTATTAAAAGCCACTACTGCTACAAGCTCTACTAAAGGAATAAGTTATGCAGCTAATCATTGCTATATAGGTGCTGAAGCTGCGGGGTCTACTTCTATTCATAGTGCAGCATTAGTGGGTAAATTAAGTGATGTTCGCATCTATGCAACCGCCTTATCCGCGGACGACGTCCTCTCCCTCTATCAAAATTCAGCCTATATAGACAGTAACAGAAATGTCTACGGCGCAGTCCATTCAGAAGTCTGACGTACTGGCCTTCGGCGAGCCGCAAAGCTGATCACGTCATGACATCCAAGTCCGGCCGCGTATTCGTATAAGTACAACCTAAATGGAGAGTATAGAAATGGGAATCAATTTAGCTTATGAAGCAAATATACAGTTAAGTAAAAAAGAGTTTAAAAATCCTTTAGCATATTATAATCAGGCAAATTGTAAAAGCTCATTAACGGATGAAGGATATCGTATATATCGTCCGCCTAATATTACTTATAATTCAAGTGATTCATCTACTCGAACAATGTGGGGTGGTTTTGTTTTACGTTATCCTGAAACTCCTTTTATAGAAGGACACCGTTACCAATTAATTTTTGAAGTTAAGGGACAAACTACATGCCTTCCTAGTGAGATGTATTGGACTAATAATTGTGGCTGGGGTGGACATGGATTAGATCCTCAGCCTACTAACGTAATTACAAAAAATATTTCAGCCAATTTTAATTCACAGGAATGGACTTCAGTATCTTATATTTGGACTATTAGTGATACGATATATAAAACATGTACTAGTTCTTATTCATCTTTTGTAGAGGGACAAAGCTATAATAGTTATCGAGATTTTAAATATGGTTTTACTTATCAAAATACTGGAGCGTTAGGTACAGATTTATATATTAAAAATATTCGTATGTATGATATAACTACTGCAAGTAAAATAGATATTAAAAAAACAGGAGTTATTAATGCTGATAACTTTGTAGAAAATTTATCATTAAAACAAGCTTTGGTTAATCACAGTGGTGAATTTTCTGCTAATCAATTTTATGAGATTTAAGGAGATAAAATATAATGTCACAATACTATGCAATCTTTAACTCCGAAACTTCAATTCCTCTCTTTGATTGGAATTCAACTTTGTTTCGTGATACATTACAACTCCATCTTGCAACCGACGATTTAGTTAATGTTCGCTCAACCTTAGAACAACTTAAGTCAATCACAATAACCGATGAATCTCAAAATGAAGTTGCGCACTTTACTGAATATGATGGCTATTCTTCAATTAATTACCTCGGCCGCAACTATTCGACTCAACTCAATGGATTTGCAAATGAACTCGTTATAACTCTTACAAAAGTTGATCTTATATCTCAAATTCAGCGTCTTGATGAACAAATCAATAAAATCGTTGATATTGATTCAATGTCATTAGAAGATTATAAAGAGTGGAAAATTAATCAATTTTCTACTCGCGGCCGCGAACTTATTTTCGCTGGTACAGATGTTACACTTATTAATGGAGTTACAAAGAACTTCACATATAATATGGAAGACCAATCCAACTTACTCAATGCAATCTTTATAATTCAAACCCTTGGCGATCTTACAATTTCGCTCCCATATCATGGCCATGCAGAGCCTTGTGAATTATACAATGCGCGCGACATTTTGGCTGTTTACTTCACACTCCAATTCTTTTCAACTCGAATTCAAACCGAAGTTAATATGAAGAACAATTGGGTTAGAAGTTGTGAAACTAAAGAAGAAGCAATGGCAATTGAGTTTGAAACTCCATTACCCGAAGAATGGGCAAATAGAGCAAATGCAATAATGGGGCCTGCACTTGAACTTGCTGAACAACTTCAGGCAAAATATTTTGGTCCAGATATAGACCCAATTGTTAATGAGGAAGAAACTAATGAGCAAGAATAAATTAATTCCTTACTTATTAATCTTTATTATAAGCGGATTAATTTATGTGGGATTAGAATTTTTATGGCGCGGCCGCTCAGATTGGACGATGTTTTTATGCGCTGGACTGTGCGGCCTTGCGATGGCAAATTTAAATAATAATTTATTTGAGTTTGAAACCGACTTTCGAATTCAAGTTATTGTAAGTGCTTTGATATGCACATGTCTTGAATTTATTTTCGGACTTATATTTAATGGAAATTTTACCATTTGGGATTATCGAAATACTTGGGGAACAATTCATTGGTTAGGTGATCAGGTTAATGTTTTGTTTTTTGGAGTTTGGATTTTAATTTCAATTTTTGCATTACCTTTTTTGGATTGGCTACAATGGAAGTTAGGCTTAGAAGAGAAGCCTTTTTATAGAATAGGACGTAAGTATATACGTCCATGGGAGGAAAAGGAATAATGGCAGTTTTAAAAGACTTAATTGTACATGGGCCTAGTAGGTTTATAAATACTGCTTATTTTGATAAATTAGAAACTAATGCCGTTAAAGCAGATAGCGGAATTTTTAACCAATTAATTGCAACTACTTTAGAAGCAAAAAATGCTCATATAGATGAATTGACTGCAAATAATGCTACTGTTTATGGCATTATGGACGTTAAGGGAAAATTACAAACAAATCAATGGGAAGCTGCAAGTATTGCTAATATAGGTGGTAATTTCTATATTTCACCGACTGGTAAAAGTTCTACAGGTACTGTAACTATTACTTGTACTAGTTCAGCTACAAGTAGTGCAGCTGCAAAATATAGTATTACGATGTCGGGTACTTTTGGTGTAAGTTCAACGAGTAGTACAATTTGGGCTACTGGTGCATATGGTATGGCTACAGGAAATGTTTCAGTTGGAACTAAAAAATATCCACTTGGTACTTGTGATGGTCCGTTATCAAATATAACTACTGGTACTAATACAATTACTGGTTTTACGATTAGTAATATTGAATCTACTGCATTAGATATAATTTTTGATGAAAATTCGTCATTAATTAGTAGTAATGCTATTTCTAGCAAACCTGGTAATGATTTGCAAGTATCTGTATATTTGGGTAAGAATGAGAATAATTATATGCCTATTGGTATTTTATTAACTTCTTATGGTAAAGATAATAAACAATATATAGATATATATGATGGTACACATAGTGCAGGAACAAGTACATCTGGTTTTGCAGAGCCAGTTGTACGTATAGGTGATTTAAGTGGACTTTCTTCTTATACGCAAGCTGGTAAATATACAATTGAACCCACGGGTTGGGGTATTTATACTACCAATGGGTATTTTAAAGGAGAAATTTATGCTGATTTAGGTTATATAGGTGGTTTTACTATTGGTGATACTGAATTATACTCACAAGAAAAAACAAATGCATCAAGTGTAGAAGAAGGAGCTTATATAGGACCTAGCGGTTTTGGTATATCTGGTGGAACTGAATCAACTACTACTTATTTCACAGAAGAAGCTATATTAATTGGTGGGCTTTTAAGTTGGAATGCGGCGGATTCAAGTAATTTAAACATTAATAAAGCTAATGAAATTATTGTGGGTGAACTTGGTGAAGCTTTGATTTTACCAAATTTGGATTTTTTGGCAGAAGCTGATCCGCATAGTGGCTTTAAAATTAAAACTTTACTAAGTAATACGTTATTAGAAATTTCAAATCATAAAAATCAAATTCAAGCAACTCAAAATAGTATTAAGAGTTTAACTGATGAATTTAATGATTATTATAAACCTTATATTAATTCGACAAATAATGATCCTTATTATATAGAATTTAAACGAAAAGCTTTAAATACTGCTTCTTCAGTAAAAATAACAGATACTACAATTGAATTATCGACAAATAATCAAAGACCAACAACAATTTTTGAAGGAAATTTAATGAAAACAACTTTTGGAGAATTTGAAAATTTAAGAATGAAAGCAAATACTTATACGAATAATTCTGGTTATTTAACTTGGATTGCTCGTTCAAATGGACATTTGAGTTTAAAGGTGGTGAAATAAATGGCAACACTATGGACTAGTAAATATACTATTTATAATACTAGTTATGGATGGATGTATGGCTATGCATCTTATACTACATCTGAATCAAATACTGCTGTAACAGTTTCATGTACTGCTTTGGGAGAGGCTTCAACAGAAGGACCTGGTGATTATACTGAAACAGCTAGCGCTAGTTTAAGTCTTACTTTTGGAGGAAATACAGTAGCATCTGGTAGTTTTTCATCATCAAGAAGTCGTAGGTGTGATGAAGGGGTATATAAATATTATCCCACAGGTGGTTCAGGTTCAAAAAGTATTAGTAAAGGAACTACAGCTACTACTGCAACCTTAAAATTAACTTATAGTATTCGTGGAACTTCATATACTGGTAGTGTTAGCATTAGTATTCCTGCTTTAACAAAACACACGGTTTCATATCATGCTAATGGTGGTTCCGGAGCACCTAGCGCACAAACTAAATATTATGGAAAAAATATAACCTTATCTTCAACTAAACCCACAAGGACTGGATACACTTTTATGGGTTGGGGCTCTTCTTCATCCGATACTTCAGTAGACTATGCAGCTGGTGCAACTTATTCGGTAAACCAAACTACAAATGTTACTTTATATGCTATATGGAAAAAAGATATAACACTCTCATATAATGCTAATGGCGGAGAAGGCGCTCCAGCATCTCAAACACAGACTGTTTATAATGCAACAACAAGTACTTCTTTTACTATTTCATCTACGCGGCCTATTCGTTCTAACTATAATTTTTTAGGATGGTTAGATGGCAGTACTTTATATCAGCCAGGTGATACAATTTCTAATGTTGCAGCTGATAAAGAACTTGTTGCAAGTTGGGAATTAGCTTATATTCCACCACAGATTACATCTTTACAAGGAGCGCGTTTAGAAAACAACAATTCTCAAGCTAAAATTACTATAAATTGGACTAAAGGCAATGACGGAAGTGATATTGCTACTACTCAGCTATTAATTGCTTATAAATTAAATACTAGTTCAACTTGGACGTATGTTACTAATACAACAGGAAGCACTAGTTCAACAGAAACATGGATTAATTCAAGCAATACAACTTATGAAACTACAATTAACACTCCATCGGATAATCAATATGATATTCAAGCTAAAGTAAGAAATAGTAATTATACTTCTTATGAGCAAACGAAAACCAGTTTTATATCTGCCACTTTTTATGTTATAGATATAACTGCAAATGGAAAGGGAATTGGTTTATTAACTACTGCGCCTAATTCAGGAATTAATATTAATGGAAATTTACGGTTTCTTCCAAATAATCAAATTAGTGGAGCCTATCTTACATATAAAGATTCTAGAGGAAATACATCTTTAAGACCAACAAGTGCGGATATAGCAGCTACTGGAATTAATGGTATAACTGCTATTTTAGCCTCAAGTCAAATGACTACGAATCGACCAGGAGAAGGTACAATAATTCATTGTGAATGGGATAATAATGGAGGTTGGAATAGTCAATTATTTGTTGCTGATAATGATACTGGAAATGGAAAACCATTTGTCGCAGTTAGAGGACAAAAATCAGGCACTTGGACTGCATGGGATAGGTTATTAGCAGAAAGCGATATAAAAGATTATGTTGTTGAGGAAGGACCTGTTAGTTCTCCTGCATGGTGGAAATATTATCGGAAATGGAATAGTGGATTATTTGAATTAGATGGATATTACAGTGGAACCCCTACTACAGGTAGTCATTATTCTAATGTAGTAACTGATAACACTGGAACAGTTAAATTATATGGATATAGAAGTGAAGGTTATACTTTTCCTTCTGTATGTGTCCCTGTAGAAGATAATTATACTGTTTTAGCTTCTTGGAGAATTGGCACCGGTTTTGCTTTTGATTGCGGTACAGTTGGTACGCAAACAACTGAAAAATTTAATCTATATGCCATAGGAACACACGGAAATCAAACATCAATAGCAGTTCGAATATATGTTCGAGGCCGATGGAAATAAAAATTATAAGTAAAATATTAGACAAGATAACAAATTATATATGATACCAGAAGATAATAATGGAAATTTAAATTTTTAAAAATATTTTAACTATATTTTCTTCTTTAAATCTTCTGAGAGAAATAAATAAAAATAAAAAGACCACGGATTCCTCAAGTCCGTGGTCTTTTCTTTCCCAATCTGCCTCTCTAACTTATAAGCCGTCCTCATTCCCAATCCAATCTCCTCAACTTATAAGCCATCTCTCTCTGAGTTAAAAGTTAGCATAAGTCCTTCAACAACAAACCCAAATTTAACTTTGAAGGATAAGTCAAAATTGGATTTATCCTTTATCCTAACCTCTAATTATATTATATCATAAGTCATATATAATTGTCAAATTTTAGAAATTAAAAAGCTGACCGTTTATGTGCGGCCAGCCGTAATTTTACGATAAATCAATTCTTGGAACGGGCGCCCTATACGTCAAGTCTTGTGTGTCAATATACATTTCATATGACCCATCATCAAACTTAACTCCATAGGACTCTTCCATAACTCCCATTTCTTCGTTAAGTGAGAACTGAACATCAATTATTGTTCCACTTAACTTTCCTTTATATAGAACTTCATCTAATATATCATAAGTTGAACAGAATATCACTTCTTATTCTCCTTCCGTAAATATTTTTTCCATTTATATTCATCTATGTAATTGACTGCGAACCAGCTCAAAAGTAGGACGGCCGCGCCTATACATAGGACAAGTACAACTTCTTTTGCCATTTATCTTTCTCCTTTTTATACGTTGAACACGACGAACCGGCTTATATATAGGCTCTAAATCCCAAAAACCATTACAGAATTTCATCATTTCTAATAGGCGAGCAGAAAATTCTTCAGCGGTTAATCCATCAATTCTAATAGGAGGATAATCAGCTAAGGTTGTTCTATTATCCGAAGATACGCTCATAAGTACATTCCTCTGCATTTATATCATCTCTAAAACGATTTAATTTTGGATGCCTGAGCCCGCCTGTATCCATGATTTCCATAGCTGTAACTTCTGCAACCTTACCTACATAGTCTTTCCAATTCTCTTTGACTTCATCTGTAACTCCACTAAGACTTCCAATTTCAACTAATTTTCCATCTTTATATGCGCCAAGTCTCAACGACCCTGCCCAACCATAAAACCAATTTTTAGTTACTGGAATTATCGGTTCTCCATTTGCATAGTCTTCATATAACTCACCGCTTACTTTCTCATTTGTGAGTTCATTAAGCCAAAATGTCCAAGTTCTTATTTCCTTACCTGTATAGAGTTTTGTTGGCGGATTAGCTCCAATTATTACGCAATCAATTGTATCTTGGAGTTCTTTCTTTACCTTAAGACAATCTTTTGATGGTCTTTTTCCTGGCTGATATGGCGCGGCCGCACGTGTGATTACAATACCTTCATATCCATCTGCAAGTAAACTTTGAAGATTGTCCCAAAGTTTCTTACCACTATAATATTTTGCCCACTCATGATAACCTTCTCCATAAGTCCACCAATAAGAATTAAGTAAATCGAATCTTTCACTTGCGGTTTTAGTATAAATTGCTTTACCTTCATCTGCAAGTATATCAAAGATATAATAATGCAATTTATCTTCTTCTTTATTCTGACGCCCAATTGCTTTTTCTTTAAGACAATTCATTATTGAAGTTGTAGTTTTTGCTTGCTCATCTCTTGGAAGGTAAAGCTCACCTAAAAGACAAGTACCATTTGGAAGATTTTTAAAGAATGGATGAAGATGCGGCACCCAATCAAACTTATCAAGATAATCACCGCCAACACTTTTACTTCTTCCAATTAAAAACATATTACCATCTTCATCTTTTATAAACTTGTAAAATGCCCCATCACGTTTCTGCGCGCCAAGCCATTCGCCGCTAAAAATTCGATTATATGCAGTATCATATTTCTTTTCCTGCGACCACGAGTTAGGAGGGGCATAGTATTTTTGTGCTTCTAGATTCCAAAAATCAATTCCATCAATTATCCCTTTCAAGTTTATACACCCTCCCATTTCTTTCTATTTCAGTTAACTCATACTTATAAACACTTTTGTCAAAACCAACAATTTCTATATGGTCTACTTCACCATTTCTTAACTTTACATACTCATAACGAGGCAATATAATATCATCAAATGTTGTTGTTCTAATCTTGCTCATATCCCCAATCCTCACTTAAAATAAATTTCATAAAATCTTCACTATTTCTCTTCAGAAATTCTAACCCATCATTATTATCAATTGCATAGTCATAAGTAAAGTCCCACCAATTTGCATCGGCATGGTTTGAGGCTGGTCTATCTTCCACCGCCTTGCGTCTGACTACTACAGTCTTTGCATTAAAATCATGTACTAAACGCATTATATCTTGAGGCTCGCGCGCATGAATAAATACAACTCGTTGACCATTTATATCACTAGGTAATACGTGGTTTTCAATTTGATACCTTACATAGTTATACGACCCATCGTTGTAAAGGTCAATAAGGTCTTTAAGGTCGCTTAAGAACTTGCGGTCGCGCGGCTCTTTCTGTGATTCATCCCAATCTATAAGTCTTGCCATTGCTTTGGCTGCATCTACCATTGAGATTTCATATACATCTGTATCTGGGTATTCCGCACACATTTTAACAAAGGTCGACTTTCCACACCCCGCATGGCCATTAATTACAATTACTTTCATCAGTTGCTCCTTTCTTTTTCGTATAGTAACGATAGTTTATATCTCTCCAAATTGCACCCGTTTCGGGGGTTAACTCGAAATGGGTTGAGATATGATTTATGATTAGTTGAATTTGAGTTGCAGACTCTGGTACTTTTTTTGTACGTACCCACTTGAGTAGTTTGCGGCGGCGCCAATTTTTAAGTTTAAAAAGGATATACTTATGAAGTGGCATATCCATATATATTTGAGTTTTTAATACTGCGGCCGCAATACATGCACCTTCAAAATAGACATTATGAGATGCTTGGTCTGACTCAAACCATTTAAGATAAATTTTATTGTCTGTACGTGTAGACTCTGCTAAAACGTTGGCAACTACTGTGCCCACGATTTCATCATAAAGTTTTAAATTGCCAAGTTTTGAATCCATTTATTTTTTTCTCCTTTTATCATTCTCTTTATATTATACGATAAATTTGAGATTTTGTCAAATTTTATTCGGAAATTTGACTTTAAGAAAAAATTCAATTATAATTCGCGTACGTGCGCGCCCGCGCGTATTATCTAATGGTAGAAAATTTTTGCTTTAACGCAGAAGTTGAATGTTATGGCCTCCGGCGGGCGGCATTCTGGTGGTGGATGTGCACTGACTCTGTGGCGTCCTAGGAGATAGCGACCGGCCGCACATAAACATTCCAACGTATAATTTGAAAAATTTTTAAATTTAAATTATAATATATATAGAATTAGAAAGAAAAAAATGTGATGGCGGAATAGGTAGACGCGGGGAAGGTAGGAGACAGGTGGAAGATTAAAAACTTTTGGTAGTTAACACCTATGGGTTCAATTCCCTCCAACCCGAGCAGACGTCGGCTCATCTAAAGTGCAAATCTTTAGTCACATTAATAGGAGAAATGCTTATGTTATTTATCGTTGGAATGGCTTTTGTAATTGTAGGACTTTGGGAAGAACTTGCAGGATATATGGGAGCGATACAAGAAGATGAAGATGCGGTATATTATGCAATAATTACTTTTTTGAAATTTATCGGTAGTTTTTTAGTTTTACTTTATTTTGTTATATATGAGAGATAAAAATAGAGAAGGAAAATAATATGGAAGAAAATATGAAAACTAAATCAATAGAAGTATTAGAACGTTTAGCTATAGAATTGAAAAATATGCCACTTCAGAATTTTACAGTGAAAGTAAATCCAAGTAGATATGAAGAAGTATTAAATGCAATAAATTTTGCAATTAATTATTTGATAAAAGGAGAATAAAATGGGATTATTAATAACGATTCTTTTAGTATTACTGATATTTTTACTTATAATAGGGGCTTTATTAGCAATTTTTCTTGCGGCGGATGTAATCGCGACAGAAGTTTTTGACAAAGATATAATTGAGGTTATTGAGAACTTTTGGAATAGATTGAGAGGTAGATAAAATGGCAAAGATTAAAGTGAATACAATAGATGACAGTACACTTATAAAGTTTGATGCCGTACAGCATGGTGAGGTGTTTATTGACGATTGCGAGCCATTTATTAAATGTGCTGAAACTGCTGCATTTAAATTGACAAGCGGTAGCATAATGACATTCAAAGAAGATACTCTTGTAACATATGTAAGAAAGGCAGAATTGAAGTTAACGATATGAGGAGAATAAGATGAGTATAATAATTATTATTCTTTGTATTGTAAGTTTAGTTGTCGGAATGCTGTTAGGATATCAATGGGGATATAAAAAGGGATACGAAATGGCAGAAGCTGATGAAATGCAGAGAAAAATAGATGTACTTTGGAAAATAAATTGTAAGAAGTTGAACGAGAAATAAGATAGGAGAATAATATGGAACTTATTTCAAGAGAAGAAGCAATGCGATTATTAGAGGAAGATTACTATGCTTCAAGAAGCCGTGAAGACGATGAAAGAGCAGAGGTTTGTCTTTTTCACCTCATTGACATATCAAATCTTCCTGCTATAGAAGAACGGAAAGAGGGAAGATGGGTCAGAATCACTCAAGACGTAGGTGTAGGACCTCATTTATATAAGTGTAGTGAATGCCATAGAGTTATCGAATACAGTAGTTCCGAACTCCCCTGCTTGTTGGAGATGAAGTATCCTTATTGCCATTGTGGGGCGAAGATGAAAGGAGAATGATATGGAATATAGAGTAATACATACCTATTTAGGTACGAAGAAAATACATTTTCCAATTGAGATGGACTTAAAGGAAGATAATAAAACGATGGAATATACTGTTCATATTCCAGAGCAAAAGTTAAAAATTGCTATGGAATTTGCGCTTGATGAGCCTGTATGGGTCGGACCGACAAGATGGGATTTTATAAAAGAAGAAACGAAACAAGAAAAACAAGAAATAAAACAAGAAAAGCAAGATAATAGAGAATTGCCAATGTTGGGAGAAGCATATTGGTAAAAGGAGAACGATATGGGTTTGATGGATGATATAAGAAAAATACAAATGGAAGGTTTGCATGAGGGTATTGAATATAAGACATTAAAGATCAGTAGAAACGCATTAGACCAACTTGAGATAGAAATAAAAAACATTATACAGCCTACTTCTATTGAATGCTTTAGTGAATGTGATAGTCTGTTTGGAATTAAAATAGAGCCAATAGAGGATGCAGATTATTGTTATATATTACAAGATTAGGAGAATGACATGGGAGCGATTATTGTTGATGAGGCGGGTTACAAAGAGTACCAAAGAAAAACGGACGAGGCATTAGAAACAGTCGAAAGGCTTAAGCAACGATGGGAAAATCTTTTTAACGCTATGGGAGAACTATTAGAAGAAGCACTAACTAAATCAAAAGAATATTCAAATCCGTTTTCGCCTGCAAACTATGAGTATTGGATGGGCAAAGCATCGGCTATGAGAGAATTAATGGATAGGTATAACGAGATATGTGAAAGCGAGGTTTCCAATGATAGCAATACCTAATATGGAGAAGCCGAAGAGATGTCAAGAATGCCCGGCACATACATTTAACTATGGATATATTCCAGGTGACAACGGTTGTCGCATTTTGAAACGTGCATTCAATATAGATAAGTTAGATATAAACCCTTTTAATGAAGTTCTTCCCGATTGCCCACTAATAGAGATAGATGAAAGCGATGAAATAGCCAAATATATATGCGGTTTACGGAGAAAGGAGAAGCGAATGAGAAGCATAGACAAAAGACTCACAAAGGAAGATAAATTCTCAAGGAAATTCGCTTGCTGGGCAAATAACCATAAGGGCTGGAGTAAGGCAAAGACAAGGAATAGAAGATTAGCAAGGAGAAAGATAAGACGAGGAGAATGGGAAGGGAAAAACGATGAGTGAGATATTTGGAAAAGAATGTTTAAACTGTCAGGAATGGGATTGTAGTTGGTGTCCAGTTTACATCGAATATAAAGAAAAAATAGAGAGGTGGGAAAATGAGCTTAATACTGAAAGGGATTGATTTGCCAAAACATTGTGAAGCGGTTGAGGTTAAATTTTGTATATCCGATATTGATGTATATAGGTACACATATGTAGAACATCATCGAGAAGTTTCGGCTGTATTTACTGGAGAGGATTTAGATAATATCATCCAAATCCCAAAGGATCACGGTAGAATTGGTGACTTGGATGAACTACAGAAAGCAATTAAAACGGATATAATGGGTGGTCTTAATTATGGGTACTTCATAAGAAATGCACCTACAATATTAGAAAGTGAGGAAGAAAATGAAAGAAAATAAAACAATAGTAGATGGTGGAATTGGTTTTACAGGGGTATTGCAAGTAGCTTTTATTATACTTAAATTGATAGGTATTATTAACTGGTCATGGGTATGGGTATTAAGTCCTACTTGGATAAGTATAATATTAGCTGTATTAGTTATTATTATTGCTGTTATTTTTATCAGGCGGTTAAATAAATGAGTATAATACTTAAGGGGATTGATGTACCAAAAGATGGAGAATGGCTTGAAATTATAATTAAGCCAACCAAAGAAGTAATTGTTGATACGATAAGATATAAAGATAATGCTTTACTTAAAACAGAATATGGCTCAGCTATTCAAATTCCAAAAGGCCACGGAAGAATTGGAGATTTAGATGAAGTAAGAAGGAAAGGCGTAGATGATGGTTATGATTTTTATGTGTCATGGACGGATATAGACAATGAGCCTACGATATTAGAGGCAGAGGAGTGAAATGGAAATAAGAGAATATACAACTGCAGAACAAGTCTATGAAAAAGTCAAACGACTTGAAATTATGCAAGACTATTATAAAGAAAGATATGATAGGGCACTTGGAGCAGTACAAGTAATTTTTGATATATGCTATTCTAAAGAAAAAGATGCTCGAGTAAAACTTGATTTAATTGAAAAAGAAATTTGCGATAGATATAAGGAAGAGTTTGAAAGATGATTAATTTTTTAATTGGTTTTATAATAGGTGGTTGCTTTGGATTTCTTCTAATTGCTTTAATAACTATAAGTGCAAAAGATAAATGATGTGGAAGTCAAATTTTAAATTTGACTTCTTTTTAAATTTCTGATATAATTATATTAGAAAATGAAAGGAGAATTTAAATGACTGATGAAGAACGTGTAATCATAACAGCATATACAGGTTATTCAATGCTTAAAGGTGAAAAATTAAATTTATTTTATGAATATATAGAAAAGCTATTAAAAAGACCAGTATTTACTCACGAATTTGGTTCAAATGAAATATGGAATGAAATTCATGAAAAGTCAAAAAAAGATTTTATTAATTTATGTGGTTAAGAGGGAGAAAATAAATGGAAGTTCAGACACAGTTACAAATGAATATACCTGAATTAAGTAAAACTGGTCATGCTTATCTTGATGAACTAGAGAAAAACCCATATCCTTTTTCTCATTCTAATCCTTATGACCATCGTAAGGAACGCTGGGCAGAACAAAGAAGCGTTTACGGTTTTGATGATTCTGAAACTTGGGATTTAAGTTCTACTTTCTATGCTTGGCTTTATGAACATCTTCGTATGTATGTCGATATAGGCGGCAAGGCCGTTGATTTAGATTTCCATAAATTCGAATATCACGGATGCGAATATACCCAGCTTGCAATTATTAATATGATACTTGAAAGAATTGTTTTTTATTTTTCTGAAGAGTATGATGATTGGACTGAAGAACATGTAGCTTATATAAATGAGATAGGAGAATTATGGGCAATTGTATTGCCTGCAATGTGGTGGTAAAATGACTTGGGAAGAATTTGAACAGGAAAAAAATTTTGAATACAATACGGGTTTTCAAATTACAAATATTGAATGCCCTAAATGCGGTGAGAAAATTTATATGGATACAACAATAGTATTAACTTCTATTCCACCCAAACATAGATATTGTTGTATGAAATGTTTTTGGGAAGGAGAGGCTTAATGGTTAGTTTAGAAGATAGAAAATTTATTGACTCAATGCTTCATGGACTGGCTTTTAAAATCTATTCAATTGGAGATGTCGAAAGGTTGGAAGGCCAAGCTAATAAAGATTTAGTCCGTGAATATGAAATGTATTTAGGAGAGCGGGCGCAAGAAATTTTTGGACAGTATAGAGATGCTAATGATTTTGAAAGAGTTTTATTAGGATTACAAGCATCCGCAGCGCTACGCAAATATCATGAAGAATTGAAAGATGGAGAAAAAGAAGAAGAATAGATTATAAAGGAGGTGTAATTAGTGGCAAAAAATCGGTTATTTATTACTGGTGATACGCATGGTGATATTGATATAACCAAACTTACAACTAAATGGTTTCCATTACAGAAGCAATTAACTAAAGATGACTATGTAATTATTTGTGGTGATTTTGGAGCTATTTGGAGTGGTAGTGAATTAGATGAAAATCTTTTAAAATGGTATAAAGAAAAGCCATGGACGACTTTATTTGTAGATGGTAATCACGACAATTTCGACCTACTCGAAACTTATCCTATAACCGAATGGAATGGCGGTAAGGTTCAGTTCATAAATGATTCAGTAATCCATTTAATGAGGGGTCAGGTCTATACAATTGGCGAGGTTACAATTCTTACGTGCGGCGGCGCTATGTCTCACGATAGGGGCAAAGCAACGCATACGGAAGAAAGGGATATTCATAAGATATGGTGGCCGCAGGAAATGGTTACTGGATATGACCTTATGGAAGCAAAAGAGAACTTGAAAAAAGTTGATAATAAAGTTGACCTTGTTATTACTCATACTGTACCTTCTGATGTAAGGTTAAGGATGGGATATTATACTAATCCAGATATAAGTGAAGATTATATTGAAGAAATGCTTAAGGGATTAGATTATAAGTGGCATTTCTGTGGTCATTATCATGTGAATGAACAGTATGGTAAGACGCAGATTTTATATAATAAAATTGTTGAGTATAAGAAAAAGACAGGAGAATATAAATGGGTAAAGTAGATTTATATTGGATTAAGCTCAAAACAACTAATAATGATTCTTATGGTCCGATATATGTGTATATCAATGTTGAGACTATTTCAAGCATTTCAAGGTTTAAAGATATAACTAATATCTATTTAACAAACGGAGAACATTATACAGTAGAAGAAAATCCTCTAGCAATTATTGATGAAATTGAAAAAATCACTACACTTAATTTAGCGACTACTCTTGCAGATATGTTAAGATAAGGAGAATAAAATGAATACAACCGAAACTCTTGTAAAATATAAGGTATTTGCAACTCTGCGCGATGCCGAGGAACAGATTAAAGAAATGAAACAGATGGTCTTTTCAAAAGATGATGTAATTGAAATACTCGAAGATTTAATTCACGAGTTTAAAAGAGGAGAGTATAGATGACAATAAAAGAATGGATTGTAGCAACGGACATATATGATTCAACACCTTATGAGTGTCCATATTGCCATGCGCGCACGGAAATACAGAGGAATGTATGTCCTTATTGCAAGCAAATTGTAAAGGTCGTACCTTTTGAAGTTGATGAAGATTCAATGACTTACGAAAGAATTATAGAACAACTTGTTAAGTTACCTTAAGGAGTAGAATGGAATATAATAAAGGATTAGATTTTTGGAAAAAAGAACATGAAGAATGTAATTGCGGGAGCTATGCCTTTAATTTAAATGAATGGTATTATCCCGGTGTAATTCGTGGAATTGATGATGAAGATGGACCGATTAATTGTCTTGAATATTGGTATGGTCAGGGTTGTAGAAGAGAAGAGTTAGCTGATAAACTCGCTGAATTTTATTTGGAAAAAATTGAAGATGATTTCAGAGATAGTATAAAAATTGTAACTGAAATGCCAGAGCTGACTCGTACAGATGTAGAAGTAATTGCTTTCCGCGCGGGCGCGTATGAAGAAGAGGATTATGATGACTTTGACTATGACTTCCATTTCAAAGTTTTTAGAGATGGAAAGTGGCTTGAAAAAAAGGGAAGCCAACCAATAAAGTTTACTTCTATTGAAGACTGGAGTGGTTCTATATGTTATAATAGTCAAACTTTTTATATAATCCATAGTCTTGAAAATTTGACTTTTAATTAAAAAAGTGATATACTATTTATAGAATAGGAGAGAGGGTGGTTCTGACCTCCTTTCTTGTCCACCCTCTCAATATAATTAAAGAAAGGAAATTTATTTTAAGGGGTTTTATATACAATGATTTATATTAATGAATATACTGGTGAAAGATTTGCAAGTGCGGCTGAGTGTGATAAGTCTGAAAAGGCTTATATTGAGGCTAAGAAAAAGGCTGAGGAAAAGGCTAGAGTAGATAAAGCAAAGAGAGAAGCTGAAAAGAAGAAGAGAGAAGAAGAAGAAAAAGCTAAAAAGCAGAGAGTTGCTGAAGCCTATAAGAAAGCTCTTGAGGCTACAAATAAGGCGGCCGAGGCAATTGAGGGTTATTTTGAAGTATGTGAAAAGGAAGGCTATCATGCCTGCGCCAACTTCAATATAGATCCATTAATCACATTTATTCTTGAAATATAAGAAAGGAATTGAAATGACAAACGAAGAAAGACTTTTAATTTTAAAGGTAAGGCTTCACAAACTTGAAGCTAGTGCAAAGAACTCAGATTGTCCTGGAGTAGTGCGTAAGCTCCAGAGACAGATTAGGAATTTAGAAAAGTAAATTTGACTTTTCTTTAAAATTCTTATATAATATATATAGAAAATGAAAAGAGAAAAAAAGTTTTCTATACATGGCTCATTAGATTTAAGGGGTCTCAGGACGTAGTTGGGACCCCGCACCTCCTGGGGTTAGATGGTACACCGCGCAAGGTGATAGGTTCGATTCCTATTAACCCCTCACCAAAGTTAGAGACATAACAATAAGTATCCCACATTGATACTTATTGTTACTTCTCTAAAAAGTAGATAGAGAAAATTTGACGAAAAGTTAAATTTTTGATATAATATTTATATAAGGTTGAAAAAAGATTTCAAACTTATATTTATAGGTAAGGAATAGAGATAAAACAGCGTAGACGCCGCTCTAAAGGACTTGTAATCGCACGCGACCTATAAAAGTTGAATCCTTCGGCTAAAGCACAATTGCAAGGAGTAATTACCTTGGTTGGATAGCAATCAACAAGTTGGGACAGGTAGAGAAGGAACTTTTACCCAATGGACCTGGGTGGACTTCGGTCTACAAGTGGCAATTCAACTCTGATTATCCATGGACGTAATCGGAGAGAGGTTGATTCCGCAAGTCCGCGGACGTCAAGTTAAGGACATTGACGATACAACAGTACCTACTGGGGATTGATCACCTCGATAATTTCGGAAATAACATCGCAGGGATCCGTAGAACGAACCAAAGCCACAAATCAAAAATTTTAAAGGTTAAACAGTTGACAATATCAACTCTTTGATAGTAGCGCTTTAATGTTGAAGAGAGGAGCGAGATCACAGGGACAAGTGTACACCTTAAGTGATAATAGGGGTGATGAAAACCTTGCCGAGATTGCAACGAAAGTAAGGATAAATAGATGTCGGACCTTACCAAAATCGCGAAAGTCAATTGAAAAATTTAACCTTTAAAATTTGAAATTTTTTAAAAATTTTGATATAATATTTATAGAGAGTTGAGAGAGAAAGCTCACTTTAAAAATACGACGACGCGGTATGGAGCAGAGGCAGCTCGTCAGGTTCATACCCTGAAGGTCGATAGTTCGAATCTATCTACCGCAACCACCGGAGTCTCTAGTAGAGTGCGGGACTTAAAAAGATTATCTCTGGCTCGTCTGTCTGCGAGAACTGAATAAAGAAGAGACAGTTAGCCCATTCTCTAAAAATGGGAAGTGCGCGCCCGTAAGGGTAAAGACGTCTTAAATCCACAGGAATATGGCAAACGCCCCTGTGGTCACAATTCATAAAGTAGAAGGAGTAGAAATTCGCGACTTTGAAAATTCATCAAACTTATGAATTGTGTATATTTGAGAAACATATAAGTCAACCTCCACGTGGTGTTTCTTGGGTAATGCTAATCGACTTATGAAGTGCTCTTTGAAAAATTATAAATAGGAACTCAGTGCAGAGTTGTGAAACTAACAATGCTGAGGCACATGTGCATAGACAGCGACAACGAAGCGGGATACTGCGGATAGTCGGGCTGAGAGTACGTAGTGATGCGTGCGAAGGAGAAGTTGAAGGCTTCAAGTCTAGGGTGTGGCACTGCTTGTTATCGCAAGTAAATGTAATGGGTGGGTCGCGGATACAATAGAAAGCACATATGAATAGTATGTGCCGAATCCAAGTTAGGTATTGGTATGGCAACTAGTACAGACCTTGGAAATGCCAACTAATCCGTTCGTCGTGAAGTCGAGAAAATCGATGTATAAGACCTGCGCGCCATGTACGAGTAGCTCAAATGACGGTTAAAGCAAGGACAGTTTTATTGGTCACCATGTGTAGGTGTTTTAAAAATTGTAGCGAACAGTGAGTGAAAGTTAGAGGTAAGCATTCCTCTGTAGGATTTGGTTCCCTTATGGGAACTGGGGTAAATTGGGTCAAGGTCGCTCCTTGGAACATGCGTTTATCTCCCTACTGACAGAAGATACTTGAAGGTAATGAGGGTAAGGGGAAACTCTACTATTTATGGTTTTTCAAAGAGCATTTTCTTTATCGAGGAAGATATAGGAAAAGCGACTTATGTAAAGGAGATTAAAATGAGTCAGATTTTAAAGGTAGATGAATGGGAAGATCACAGCGGTTGGAGAGTTGCAGACGTAAAAACTTGGACAGGCTGGCAAGGTATGGCTAAAGTTTTTGGAACTCAAGACCTTAAGACTTTTGTTGAAATTCTTACGGGTAAATATAATGCAAGAATTCATAGTTATAGCCACTTAACTGACTTATTGAATTTCTCTTTTGAGAGATACAAAGATGCACATCAGCTCAAGTTGGATGTTAATAGAATTGCAAGAAAGCAGAACATTCAGGTTGAGAAGTGGCAGAGAAGTTTTTAATTATTGGGGTGTAGCCAAGCGGTAAGGCACCAGGTTTTGATCCTGGCATTTTGTTCGCTGGTTCGAATCCAGCCACCTCAGCCACGTAAACAAAAGGACACAAAGTCCTTTATGTAAGAGGGCGCCTGCGCTATCTTACTTTTTGCTTCAATAGCTCAACGGTAGAGCAATCGGCTGTTAACCGATAGGTTCTAGGTTCGAATCCTAGCTGAAGCGCCATATGGTTCATTAGTATAAAGGTATTATATCGGCTTGTCGCGCCGAAGAAAAGGGGTCAGTACCCTTATGGACCGCCACTTATCCGCATAGGTCGGATTTATAAGTGCGGCTGGTAGCCGTGTCCTATGTCATAGCGGCGTGGGTGCATGTGCAAGGTCGACCGCGCGCGCACATAAAAGTCCAACGCACAAGATAACTTGTGCGTTATTGGCGTATTTAAAAGGGGAAACTTAAATGTCAAGAGTTATTAATATAGATGATTCCATAACATTACATCCTAGTGGTTATGATAGTTCAAATTCTTCATATAGTTCAGTAAGTAGTTCATATCCTATTTCAAACGGGTACGATGGAACTTCAA
>OCVV011258019.1_pt1 | contig 53208 bp, 56 predicted proteins | sample 1539721 | NCBI WGS metagenome assembly OCVV01 (sample SAMN02144230, study PRJEB22623) | gut metagenome | biome: sheep rumen | host: Ovis aries | place: New Zealand
TTTTTCCATCACTTTTAGAAGCATATCCTCCACCTCTAAAGTCATAGATATAAGTATTTATACCTTTTTTTAAGAGTTTTTCTGCATATGGAATCATTAATGTATGATCCAAGGATAATCCATGAGAAAGTATTATTAATGGCTGTTTACCTTCTTTATCTGTTTTATATATTTTACCATATATTTTCTGATTTTCCTTATTATAATATGATAATTCTTCAATCATAGGTCATCACAAAAAAATAATTTAAAAAAAAAGTATTGAATATTTATTCAAGTTTATTATATTCATCATCACTAACTGGTTCTAACCATTCATTTGAACCGTTTACTGCCGGTACTTCAATTGCAATATGTGTAAACTGACTATCTTTACTTGCTCCATGCCAATGTTTTACACCAGCAGGTATTTGAACTACACTACCCGGTACAAGTTTTTGTGCAGGTTTTCCTTCTTCCTGATACCATCCTTCACCGTCAGTAGCTAGTAGTATCTGTCCACCACCTTTTTCTGCATGATGTATATGCCAGTTGTTACGACATCCAGGTTCAAATGTTACATTAGCTACCATAACACCTTCTTCTGTAAGAATATTAAGATAACTTTTTCCTACAAAAAATTCACCGAAAGGATTTTCTTCTCCAACACCAAATATTACTTCTTTAACCATTTAAAATTCCTCCTATTCTATCCATTTTTCTATAATGTTTTTACTATCCATTACATTTGCACCGGCAACAGCCAGTCCATCACGAATTTCTGCTCCTTCACATAACTTTTTAATATCCTTCATAGAATCTCCTAATCCGGAACCTTCATGAGTAATTAATGTTTTAACTATTTTTCCATTGAAGTCAAGTTTTTCCAGTTGAGTAAACATTGCCATTGGTAATGTTCCCCACCAGTTAGGTGCTACAATATATATCATATTGTGAAATATCTGACAGTTCCTCCTTAAGTTGTGGTCTTGCATTATTATTTAATTCTTCCTGTGCAACTTCCGTTGTTTGCATATAATCAAGAGGATAATCTTCCACTGTTTCTACACGGAAAACATCCGTTTCAATAATTTCCTTAATGTAATCAACCAGTACTTCAGCATTACCACGTTCTAAATTTACAATATCACCATTAAGATAATTTTCCCCAGCTCTTGAATAATATATAACTAAATTTTTACTCATTGTTACACTCCTTATGGACATATTTCATTTACTATTGCCAATGCATTAAGTGTTCTTGGAAAACCAATAAACGGCATTAAAACTGTAATTGCATCAATCAAGACACTTTTATCATTTCCAACAGCCAAATTTCCTGCAGTATGTCCACGTAACTGATTCTCACATCCACCAAGTGATGCTAATATACTGAATGTGATAAGTTCTCTATCCTGGTCATCAAGTCCTGTTCGGGTATAGAAGTCTCCAAAACAGTAACCTTTTAGAAACTCATTGAAATGTTTCTGGTTATTTGGTGTGTTTTCATTCATCTGGTCAATCATTTCCTTACCAAAATAGCTTGTCTGTATTTCATATCCCCGTTCTATACGATTCTGTCTATTTGTGGTTGACTGACCAGGAAGCGGCACATCAATACCTATTTCTTCAAATACCTGATTTGTAACATCAAAAAAATCAAAAGCTTTAGCAAAACCTACATAGGCTACTGCCTGATATAATACTTCCTTGATTTCTATTGCTTTTAAACCTATATTGATAGCTGATTCTACTGCTATTTCATACTGTTTAACAGACTGGTTTGCTATTAATGTTGCTAATGTTACAAGCATCTGACTACGTTCTGACAGATTAGAATTACCCTGAACTTCATCAAAGAGGAAATTATCGAATATTTCCATAAATTCAGGATCTGTAAGATTTAATTCTGATTCATAATATGGTAAAAATTTTTCTCTATTTTCTTTGGCTTTTTCTGTAAGTTGCATAGTATTGACACCTGAAAATTTTTAATAATTTTATATAATTTAGTTTTATTCTATACCTTTAAAATAACTTTTTAACTAATATAATATTCTATAAATTTACTTTATCATACACAGATATAATATAATTACATGTAATCTAAATATAGATTTAATACATTTTAAAAGGATAAATTCCATTTTTTTCAAACTCTAATTTTAACCATCTTTTAAGTATAGGTTCTGAAATAAAATACTTATTATTTTCTAATAATATTAAATCTTGATGTTGAAGATTTGTTAAAGGTTTACTAAGAGAACCAGTAGTAACTTTTAAAATGTTTGCAATTTCATTACGTTTTAATGGTTTATCCAACAAAGAAACTATAATATTTTGTTCACGTAATGTTAAGGAGTTCCATATTACAAGTATATGAGTATTAATAACCTCAATTTTCTCATCAAACTCTTTGATAATCATATTTTCATCAATCAATACATTTTTTGGAAGTAGTATTGCAAAAATATTCACATATGCCGGAATTCCTGAAGTACATTTATAAAATCTTTCAAAACCTTTTTCAGTAAATAATAAATCAGGTGCTTCCTGTTTTAAATAAGAGTTAACTGTATCTTTACTAAATGGTGAAAGATTTATTGATAACATACGTCCACCAAAAACACCATGCTGACTAGCAATTTCAGTAATTAATTCATCACTTAAACTCATAGATCCAGAAAAGGTATAAGATACATTGTTATCATTTTGAACGTAACTTCTTAGTTTCCATAAAAAAGATTCTTTATATTCATTTAATTCTTTAATAATTTGAAATTCATCTATAAATATTAATATTCCTTTTATTTTTTCATTATTTTCCTGATATATTTTATGAGGTAATGTTAAAACAAAATCCATTAATTTTTCAGTATTTGTATCTTTTCCAAATACAGGTACTGGAAACTTATCTATATTTATGAATTCCGTAATTTTGAAATCATTTGATTTAAAAATTTTTTCAATACGTTTATCAAAAGTATTTAAATTATGTTTTTTGGATTCTATTAATATTTGTTTAAATATATATTCTAATAAACCATTTACGGACATTTGATTTTTTTGATAGCATTCTGCATTGGAAAAATTTACATAAACTACTAGAAAATCATCATCTAATTCTTTTTTAATTTTTTTTAAAAATACTGTTTTTCCAACTCCTCTAATACCTGTTAATAATAATTGTGGTGGATTTCCATTAGCCGTTGTTTTTAAAAGACTTTTTATATTATCAAGTTCTTTTGTTCTATTATAAAATTCATCTTCAGATAATTTTTCTCTGGTTCCCCATGGTATCATAGTTAATCTCCTAATAAATTATTAGAATGAAAGAATATTTAAAGTTATTCATAAATAGAATACATATTCATTATTAGAATAATATTAAAATATATTCCAAAATAGAATAAGTATTCATAAATAGAATAAGATTAAAAGTTATTCTAAAATAGAATAAGTTTTTCAAAATAGAATAAGAGACTTAACAAATTAAAAATGTTGAAGACAATATATTATCTAAATAGAAAAACATATTATAATATATGAATATGAATAGAAAACATGCATATATTATATTAACTGCTGCAATAAGTTCATTTACAGTAGCTTATGCTTCTAACGGACTTTCAGTAATATTACCAACACTTGCATCAACTTTTCATATCAGTAATATCCTGGAAAACTGGATTGTATACAGTTACCTTCTTGTTTTATCTGTAACTGGTGTACCTTTAGGTAAGATTTGTGGAAAATATGGTCTAAAAAAATCATTTAAATTAGGTCTTGTAATCTTTTCCATAGGAGCATTAATGTCAGCTCTTTCTTTTGATATTACTGTTATGTTATTAGGTAGAATTATTCAGGCTATTGGTGCTACAATGGTATTTGTTACTAATGTATCAATGATAACTGCAGAAATTCCGGCAGCAAATAGAGGTAGAGCATTAGGTATTAATGTTACAGGTGTTTATCTTGGAATAACCATTTCTCCAACAATCAGTGGTATTCTTGCACATAACTTATCATGGAGATTTGTTTTCTTAGTAACAGTACTTATGGCATTAGTTTCATTATATATACTTAATAAGATTGATAATGAATGGATTATGGAGAAAAATTCTCTTGACAATATAGGTTCAATAATTTATATGTTGGGTATTGGACTATTATTGTATGGATTTACAATATTGAATTCATTGTTGGGTATTGTTCTGGTATTGACTGGTGTAGTCTTATTAACAATATTTGTCAAATATGAGTTAAAACAGGAAAATCCTGTATATGAGATAAGATTATTTAAGAATATAAATTATACTACTGCAAATATTATAGCTATGATTGCATATTTAACAACTTATGTTGTAAGTTATGTTTTAAATTATCATTTCCAGTATATTCTTGGACTTGATGCACAAAGTTCCGGATTGATACTTATGGCAACACCAATTATGATGCTACTTCTTGCAGCACAGGCAGGCAAATTATCCGATAAAATAAATCCAGGAATACTGCAATTAATAGGAGTAACACTGATAACAATAGCAATAGGACTGTTAACACAGATAAATTATACAACACCAATCTATTATATAGTAATAGCAATGATAATACAGGGTATTGGTCACGGATTCTTTTCAACACCAAATAACAATATCATTCTAAGTTCAGTTGACAATAAAAAAGATATTCCAACAGCATCAGCTTCAGTAGCTACAGTACGAAACCTGGGACAGTCATTCAGCTTAGGTATACTTACAGTAACATTTGCAATTATAATGGGAAATGTGGCAATAGAACCATCAAATTATGACTTATTATTACTAAGTAATCATACAACATTAATGATTATAACATTACTTGGAATAGTAGCAATAATATTATCAGTAATAGGATTAAAACAGTCCATGAAAGAGTAAAACTTCTTTTATTCCTTTTTTTTAAAAAAATTTTAAATAAAAAAATAGTAAAGATTAGTTTTTTGGAATTAAATTTATATCATCAAAAATGTTATAAAACATGTTTTTAATCAGTTCCTCATTTTGGGAGTAATTAACATCCTCAATAAACTTATAATACAACATTGAATGGAAAACATCCATGAAATAAACTAATTTATTTTCCAAATAGCTTTCATCTTCTATAATGAAATCCTGACTAATAAAATGAAGAATATGATTAACATTGTGTCCATTAAACTTTTCATTAATTTCTGCCTGTAATTTTTTATCATGTCTTGTTTCAATGTATATGGTTGAAATTATTTTTATTTCTTCAATGTCCTGAATTAAAAAGTTTGTAAAATAGTTACATACATTTTTAATAGGATTTTTGTCATCATCATAATAAGTAATATTTCCTGCTAGTTCATGATACTTCATTGTTGTTTCATATAACAAATTTAAACATAAATCTTCCTTATTTTTAAAATAATAATAGACTCCTCCTTTTGAAAGATCTGTTTCATTGATAATATCTTCCATTGAAGTATTATTATAACCTTTTTCAAAGAAAACTTTCTTAGCCGCTTCAAATATTTCTTCCTTACGTTTATTCTTAATTTTTGATGACATGAATATAACTCCCCAATACTATTACTTATTAAACTGTTGTTATATACATTTTTCATGAATAGAAAAATAAAGAAAAAAAATAGTATAAAATAAAAAAGCACAGAGTATCTAGAATTTATATTGTTTTTAACATATTTCATACTTTATTACTATTAACTGATTTTGCCGATGTTTTATTGAACTAATTAAATCAGAACACATTCATAAGAGGTGAAAAAAAAGTTTAATAATAATTAAAACAAGTATTAAAATTTAGACAAAATAAAGAATGAAATAAGTTTTTAATTAATGTAAACTATTTATTATGTTTATTACATCTTGTAATCTACTTAAATCTTCAAATTTTTTATCTTCTTTAAAATAAAATTCAGCAAAATATATCAAAAAATCATTTGGACTATAAATGAATGAAATTCGGAAAGGCGTACTACCAGCCCCTTTATTAAATTTCATACAACGAAATCTTTTAAATATTATTGCTTCATAATTTGTTGATAACGATTGAACTTTAGAATATTTATTTGTGTTAGTTGGAATTTGATAATTATTATTTTTTAAATCTATTTCTAAAGCTCGTTTAAAAGTTTCTAAATCTTCATATATTAAAGGACATTTCTTTTTCATCTTTTTAATTTCTCTTGTGAATTTAGAATGTTCTAAAAATATTATTTTATCATCAGTCATAATTTACTGTACAATATTCGGGATCTCTATAAAAAACAAATTCCGGTTCGATTTCCTCATTTTCTTTTGCAGCCTGCCAAGGCATGTCTCCATGACTATATGCACTTATTTGACTAGCAGACATACCACATAGTTTATTTAGAGTATTAATTATTGATTCTTTTTCATCTTGACTAAATAGGTTCATATTTGCTTTAGTTAATGCTGTATAAGTATATTTTTTAAAATCACCAAACATCTGTTTATTTTCCTTGATTTTCCCTTCCCGAATCAATTCATTTTTTGCTTCCAAAAAATCTTTAGGAACTGGTCCATAATCCCATTTAAGATAACTTTCACCAGTGATTAACCTTTCTTTTAATTCATAATAATTAAATTCAGAAAAATATAATAATTTGAATAAAATGGTACGATTAATCCCTGTATCTTCATCATATTTTGAAATAATATAATGTATTAATGCTTTGAATTTATTTTTATCAAATTCCATATCAATTCTCATAATATTAACCTCTGTAAAGAGATATTTTTATTTACATATTTATATATTAAACTAATTTACTTCAACAATTATTATTTTTTTAAGAATAACATGTTATTTGTACTTAAAATAATTTTGATTTTTAATATGTTCATCTGGCTCTGTAGAAAACCTCATTTTTAATGAAGTGCAAGTATTACTCACCTAAGTTAATACAGAGAAAACAATAAATGTTTCTTTTTTCATCCAACAAAGTACCCTGATTATAAATTATATAATCAAAGTCTTGTTTTCATTTGATTCCCACCTAATTATAGCCAACGAAGTAGTAATAATTGGTACATGCGATCCTGTAAAACCCTCGGTTAATTATCTTTAAAAAAATATTATCATCAAAGAATTAATTTAAACAAACAATTTCTTCCGTGAATATTGTGAAGAAAATCATGAAAAATTAAACAAAAAGATAATACTTTTGAAAATATAAGTAATACTATTATTAACATACTATATAAATTTTCCGAAAAAGTATTACCAAGATATTATATTAAAGAATGATTTCTACAAAGCCATTAATAAAAAAAAGTTTGAAAACAAGGATTATTCACAGATTACATCCTGAAATATATTCAAGAACAATTCTTTAACATCATTTTCATATTGCAGGTAATCTGTTTCTTCAATATACTTATAGTAAAGTAGTGAATGAAAGATTACCATGAAAAATTTAAGTTTTTGTTGAAACAAATCTTTGTTAATTATTTTCTGGTGTTTATATACAAATTCTGATAATTTTTTAATGTCTTCCCCTATAAATGTTTCATGAATCCTTTTTTGTATCTTAACATCATTTCTAGTATCAATTAATAGTATACTGGCTAGTTTTACATCATCATTATGAGTAACTAGAATGTTAAAGAAGTATTCACAGATATTTTCCAATACATTATCAGAGGAAATTGTTAATTTTTCTTCTAAATTCATTTCTGTTGATGCTGCTTCACCCATTAAATGTATACATATATCTTCCTTGTTTTTGAAGTAATGATATACTCCACCTTTTGAAAGATCTGTTTCATTGATTATATCTTCCATTGTTGCCTGATTATAACCTTTTTCAATGAAAACTTTCTTGGCAGCATTAATTATTTCATTTTCACGTTTTTGTCTAGTGTTTAACATGTTAATCTTAAAATTTTGTTAAAAAAGAAAAATAGTAATAGAATTTTAATTTCTATTTTTCATGAAAAAATCAAATAATTTTTCTTCATTATTTCTAATTGGATACTGATCAATGATTTTACCACTTTCTAAATGTGTAATATGAGTACAGCAATTCATAATAAATTCCAAGTCATGAGTAATGATAAATTGTGTTTTACCCATTTCATGTAATTTTTTGATATTGTCTACCACATGATGCATATGTTTCAGGTCAAGTCCACTGGTCGGTTCATCATAGAATATTATGTCACTATCTGATGCAATTGCACATGCAATAGCTACACGTTGTTTCTGTCCTCCGGAAAGACTCATAGGATGAGCATCCTTAAACTCTAAGAGATTAAGACTTTCAAGAATTTGTTCAGCCGTTTTTTCATCTTCATCCCCCATACTAAGGAATATTTCACTTAAAACACTTTCAGTGAAGAGTTGATGATTAACATCCTGCATTACCATATATGATTTATTTAATCGTTCCTTATTATTTAGAACTTCATCATTAACAGATATTGTTCCTGTGACTTTTTTGTTCAATCCTATAAAACTTCTTGCAAAAGTTGTTTTACCAGCACCATTTAATCCTATAATAACATTTATTGAATTATATGGAAAACTTGCTTCATCTATTCTTAGAACAGGTTTATTTTTTTCATATTCAAACTTCATATTATTTATTTTAATATAATCATCTTTTCTGGAATTATAATTAATTGTTTCATATTTGATTTGTTCAAGATTAAATGGTCGTATACCCATGGAATAAATATCTTCTGCAGATAATTTGTTAATATCTTCAGATGTAAACATTTTATCAATTTTACCTTCTTTGATAAAATACATCTTATCGATTAAATCATTAAGATAATAAACTCGGTGTTCTGCTATTATAATAGTTTTTCCACTTTTTTTCCAGAATTCTATGGTTTGTCTTAAGTTTTCTATAGCTTCCATGTCAAGGTTAGATGAAGGTTCATCAAGAATATATACATCAGGATTTGGAGTAGTTATGGAGGCACATGCAATTTTCTGTTTTTCTCCACCTGATAAATCAAAGATGCTTCTATCCATTAATTTTTCTATATGAAGATCTTTAACTGTTTTTTCTATTCTTTTATTGATTTCATCAACAGGTAATCCTAGATTTTCACATTCAAAAGCTAATTCACTGGTTGTATCAACATTAAAAAATTGGCTTTTAGGATTTTGAAATACGGATCCCATCTTTTCAGAGATTTCATATAACTGCATATCCTTTATTGCATTAGCATTTAAAAAGATTTCACCTGTTAATTCACCTTTATAATAATTTGGTATTAATCCGTTTATTAATCTGGTAATTGTTGTTTTTCCACTACCTGACTGGCCACATAATAGTATTACTTCCCCTTCTTTAATATGTAAATTAATGTTTTCCAAGGTAGAAATCTTATTGCCTGACTGGTATTTGAATGATACATTATTTAAGTCTATCATAATATCAACCCTATGATTAATATAATTACTGCTATGATTAAGTATATGAAGTCTATTAAATGAAATCCAATTTTACAAATGTTTGTTCTCTGAACTGGATTATCCATACTACGAGTAAGTACTGCGGCAGATAATTCATCACCTGTTTTAACAATGGACATTATTAATGGAATAAACCAATATTCTAACATTTTTAATGGTCTTGTTACTATATTTTTTACATTTAAACCTAATCCTGACATTTTCATTGCATCAGAGATGGATTTTCCTTCATGGAATACTGTAGGAATAAACCTGAAAAACACTGCCAATGGTATTATTATCTCTTGTGGCATGTGGATTTTTTCTAGTGATGCTATGAATTCACTTACATTAGTGGTTAAAATTAAATAAGCACCCATAAGCATAATTGGTAATAATTTATAAATCGTTAACAGTATTAATAGCACATAAACAAGAATACCTGTCATATACGGAATTACATATATTATCACTAATGTAAATAAAAAATAAAATATTAAAGAGCATAATGCTACTTTATATTTCTTATTTAATAGGAATAGAGAACAAATTATACCAATCATTAAAAATGATAAATAGGAGTTAGTACTATGAAATACTATAATATTCACTATTATCAGTAAAATTAATTTAGTTCTGGGATCTAAATTAAATCTAGTATTTTCTGTTTTTTCTCCTAAAAATGACATACTAAAACCTATTTATGCTATTCCTGCTCTTTCAAAGTGTTTTTTAAGAATTACACGACCAACATATGCACCAATAATTCCTGCAACTATTACTGCTATCATGTATAAAATCATTGATCCTTGTGGTATGTATGAAAATAGTGCGTTTGCATATTCAGGACCCATTCCCATGGTAATCATTTCCATTTGTTCTGCTCTGAATAACCATAAAGCTGCAAATGCTCCGAATACCCATAAGGAAAATACTCCTGTACCTAAAGCTACTTTTTTGAAGTCTTTGTAATCACCTAGTTTCATTATATAATCTCCGATTACTGGGAATATTAAACCTGTGATTACAGTTAAATATGACATTCCACCTAGGAATACTAATATTGAAGAGATTATTCCTAATATTGTTAACATTCCAAATTTATCTATACGTGTGATGAATAACATTAATGGTATACCTCCTAAGAGACCCATTAATATTGGAGATACTGGGAACATTATAGGAATTACTTGTGTCATTCCAACAGCATATACAATTATGAAGTATAATACTGCAAATACTCCAATGTTAATTAAATCTTTTATTTCAAATTTTGACATTGTTTTTTCCTCCATTTTATTATTTTAAAATCATAATAATTTGACGATAGCGTCGGTTTAGCTTTACCTAAATTTTTTAGAATTGAAAAACTGACTATAACGTCGGTTATGGATTAAAACACTTCAATTTAAAAAAATAAAACACTAAAAAATTATTCAGATAAAAAAACCAACAATATCAACTAAAATTATTAAATAAATAAATTAAATTTGTTAAAAACTAAATGAATTAATAATAATCCATTTACACTAATAGTATAAACAAAATAATATTTAAACATTATGAAATGAAAATCAATTAAAATCAATTTATAAAAATAAAAAATGATAAAATAATAAAGAGTTAATTTTGATATTTTCCAATTCCAGTAAGTTTTTCAATATCTTCATAATTCCAATAGTCATTTTCCCCGTGAAAACAAACATCCTTTCTCTTCTTAAAAATTCTAAATGGAAAATTAGTATTAGATATGGACAATATCACAAAGTTGTATTAAATCCGGAAGTAATTTAAGTGCTTTTTGGTATCTTGATTTTATCTTATCTTTTGGAACACTATGTCCACCCATAGTTTTTCTCATATCAACTCGAGCAATGTTAATATTATAATCAGATGTAAGAACATATATGCATCGAAGAGAATACCCGTTCTTTTTAGCTTTCTTAAGTAAATTAAGATTCCTATCAGTTGAAAGAACTGTTTCAAAAGTAAAATCTTCTTTTCTTTCTAACATCCGTTCCCTAAGTTCTTCAGCTTTAATAGCTGCATCTAAATCACTAATTAAACCAGATTTTTTAATATCATCTGCATTGATATAAACACCCACAGTTTTAGCCATATGAGTAATAGTTGTCTTACCGCTACCATTAGGACCTGCAAAAACCATTATTTCCGGAAGTTTGGTATTATTCTTCAACATAAACCCTCTTTCCATTAGGATACTCCAAATAAGCACGTTTAGTTTTATCATCATAATAAGCTATAGGAAGTCCTTTAATTCTACATATTTCTTTATCAATTCTTACAGCAGCCTTAAATCTTTCAGTAAGTTCTTCATCAGAAATTCCACAGGTAGAATCTAATTCATTACATTCGGACATGAAATCACTCCACCCCTATATTTTGTAAATATTTATATCAAATAAGTTATTAAATTATAGGTTTATTTTAATGTAAAAATATTCATTATTTAAAATCATAAAAAAATAAAAATAGTAAAAGGGTTAATTTTGGTATTCCATAAAGAATTCAAATAATTTATCTTCATTACCTTTTATCGGATAATAATCAATTATATTACCATCTTCCAAATGAATTACATTAGTACAGCAATTTAAAATAAACTCAAGGTCATGAGTAATGATAAACTGTGTTTTTCCCATTTGCTGTAATTTAAGAATGTTTTCTCCTACATGATGCATATGCTTTAAGTCCAGTCCACTGGTTGGTTCATCATAGAAAATTATTTCACTATTAGAGGCTATAGCACATGCAATAGCCACACGTTGTTTTTGACCACCGGATAAACTCATAGGATGAGCATCCTTAAATTCTAACAGATTAAGACTTTTAAGAATTTCTTCGGCCCGTTTTTCATCATCTTCTCCCATACTGAGGAAAAGTTCACTTAGAACACTTTCTGTGAATAACTGATGGTTAACGTCCTGCATTACCATGTAGGATTTATTCAGGAACTCTTTATTATTTGTTAATTCTCCGTTAACATATATTTCAGCATCCATCTTTTTATATAATCCACAGAGACAACGGGCAAATGTAGTTTTTCCTGCACCGTTTAATCCAATAATAACATTTATTCCATTACTTGAAAATGATATTGGTTTCATTGATATAACTGGAGTATTTTTCTTATATTCAAAGTTCATTTTTTCTATTTTTATGTATTCATCATTATTTAGAGGTATTTCAGGAGTTTGATATTGTATCTGATCTAATCTTAATGGTCTTATACCCATACTGGATATTTCTTCTTTAGTTAAATCTTGTATCTCTTCTTTGGTAAATACTTTTTCAACTACACCTTTTTTAAGATAAATCATCCTGTCAATCATATCACTTAAATAGTATATTCTATGTTCTGCGACAATGACTGTTTTACCGTTATCTTTCCAAAATTTAATTATGTCTCTTAAATTATCTATTGCCTGAATATCCAGGTTACTGGAAGGTTCATCTAATATATAAACATCAGGATTTGGAGTTGTTATTGATGCACATGCTATCTTCTGTTTTTCTCCACCGGATAAATCGAATATACTTCGATCCAATAAGTTTTCTATATGAAGGTCTTTAACTGTTTGATCTATTCTTGTCCTGATTTCATCTATTGGCAATCCCAGATTTTCACATTCAAAAGCTAATTCACTGGTTGTATCAACATTAAAAAATTGACTGCGAGGATTTTGGAAAACTGAACCCATTTTTTCAGATATTTCGTATAGTTTCATGTCTTTGATTGGAGTTTCATTATATGATACTTCACCTTCAATTTCTCCACCATAATAATTGGGAATTAATCCATTGATAAGACGGGTAATTGTAGTTTTACCACTACCGGATTCTCCACATAATAAAATTAATTCTCCTTCATTGATAGTTAAATTGATATTTTTTAATGTTGTAATCTGATTTCCTTTTTTATAATCAAAAGACACATTATCCAGTTTTATCATAAGAATAACCCCGCTAACATTATTAATCCTATTAAAGCATAAATAACATCCATAAATGTAAATCCTATTTGACATATGTTTGTTCTTTGAACAGGATTATCCATACTACGAGTTAATACTGCAGCTGATAATTCATCACCTGTTTTTACTATGGACATTATTAAAGGTATGAATAAGTATTCAAACATTCTTAGTGGTTTTGTTAGAATATTTTTGATGTTTATATCCAGTCCTGACATTTTCATAGCATCCATTATGGAGTTGATTTCTTCTATTACTGTTGGGAAAAACCTGAAAATTACAGAAAATGGAATTATTATCTCCTGAGGCATATGCATTTTTTCCATTGAAGCTACAAATTCACTTACACTTGTTGTTAAAATGAAATAAGCACCCATTAAAAATATTGGATACATTTTATAGAATATTACAAGTAATGTTCCAAATACATATATCATGAATTTACCCAAAAATGGCAATACATATATCAGTAATGCTGTATATGCAAGGTATCCTATTAGAGAATAAATTGCTGTTTTATATCGTTTATCTAATATGAATAATGAAGATACTACACATATCATAAAAACAGATAAAAGATGTGAATCATATTTATGAAATACGATTAGATTAATAATCAATAATAAAAATAATTTGGTTCTAGGATCAAGGGTAAGACCCTCATTCCTAGTGTATCCTAGCATATATGCCATAAAATAACCTATTTATACTATTCCTGCTCTTTCAAAGTGTTTTTTGAGCATTGCACGTCCAATGTATGCACCTATAATTCCACCAATGATTATTGCGATGAAGAATATAATAAATGACCATTCAGGACAAAGTGCTGCTACAGCATTAGAATATTCTGCTCCGTAGTATTGTGTCATCATGGAGAAGTAACTGTCTCTCATTACCCATACTGGTAAGAATCCACCGAAACACCATAATGAAAATACACCTGTTCCTAATGCAATTTTCTTAAAGTCTTTGTAATCACCGAGTTTAATTATGTAATCTCCAATTATAGGGAAGATTATACCTGTGATAATTGCTAAGTAACTCATACCCATTAAGAAGAGTAAAATAGAAATTACTATTCCCATTAAGGACACCATACCAAATTTTTCTACACGGGTTATGAATAATACAAATGGTATTCCACCTACTAAAGATATTAATAATGGTGATATTGCATACATTACTGGTATTAACTGTGTCATACCTACTGCATAGAATATTATAAAGTATAATAATCCGAATACACCTACATTGATTAAATCTTTAACTTCCAATTTAGCCATGTTATTGCCTCCGTTTAATTAATAAATAAAAATTAGATTATTGTGATTAAGGTTTACCTTAATTAATCTATACAAGTAAAAATTGTTTTAAAAAGTATTTAAAAACATTTTAACATTTAAGACAAAATAGGCTAAAAAGACAAAAATACTTAATTGTTCTGTTTCCTTCTATACTTATTTGGAGTTGAACCATGATATTTTTTAAATGCTTTTATGAATTTACTTTCATCCATGTATCCGACTTGCTGTGAAATATCAGCAACTGTTAAGTCCTTATTTTTAAGTAAAATTGATGCCCTGTTTAATCGATATTCCCTACGCCAGGTCATTAATGCTTTGCCATAAATTGTTTTAAAATAAGTTTTAATAGTGGTCTTACTGACATTATACTTTAAGGACAAATCATCCAATGTAATATTTTCATCAAGATTACAAATTAAATAATTTCTAATTTCCTTAATCTTATTAACATTCTCCACCTTCAATGTTGGAAATTTATCCGCAATACTGTTAATATCTGAATTACTTATAAATAAGAGCAGTTCAAGAACTTTAAGTTTATAATAACTTCTTTTAATATTTTCTTCAACATGATACAATTCACTGATAACATGTTCTATTTCAATGGTTGAACGCATAACTGCAAATGAATCATTACTTATTAATTCATTACTTAATTTACGAATGTCCACAATATTTGATCCTATTATTTTATCAATACTTTTCTGAGCAGTTTTTAAGTTAATTAGAATCTGTAATCCATTATAATAACCTAATGGAAAATCATGCATATAATCTTTTGCTCCTGATGAAAAAACTATATCACCTTCTGATAGATATATGTAATTTTTTTTGTAAACTGTTTCAAAACGACCCTTATTACAATGATTAATGATAAGATAATCCCTGTAATTAATTGATGAAACTAACTGGTTACATTCATCACAATTAAAATCATTGAATATCAAGTCAATTCCATCAAAAAGATGATAAATGTTCATATTTCCATTACCCGTTTCAAGATTAAAATGGTATCTTGTAACAAGTGGATTGTCTTCAAGGACTGTAGTTATTTCAGTATTGAAATTATCTTTCATAATAATCATCCATAAATTTATGATTAATATTATTTTTCAGCCAAACATAATTTAAAATTTTTGAATTAAAATTTTTGAAAAAAAAATAAAGAGGTAAAATATGGAGGTTAATAATAGTATTTAAAGGTTTTATAAAACCCATTCATCACTTTTTGTCTGAATATCCACCATCTTAGTGAATAATCCGCCCTGAGCATATAATTCATCAGGTTTTCCTTCTTCAGCTATATGACCATCTTCAAGCACTACTATCTTATCTACATTACGTATTGTTCTCATACGATGAGCAATAATTATTACAGTTTTATCCTTAATAAGACTGTTTAATGCTTCCTGTATACTGGTTTCATTCTCCACATCCAGGAATGATGTTGCTTCGTCAAGTATGATTATTGGTGCATCTTTAAGTAATGCTCTTGCAATAGAGATACGCTGTCTTTGTCCACCTGACAATAGTCGTCCGTTTTCTCCGATTACTGTATTGTAACCGTCAGGTAATTTGTCAACAAACTCATCACAACGGGCAAGTTTTGCCACTCGGTATACTTCTTCGTCTGTTGCATCCTTTTTACCTATTTTAATGTTGTCAAATATACTGCTGTTGAATAATATTACGTCCTGGAATACGATGGAATAGTTTTCCAGTATTTTTTCGTTGTTGATAGTGCTGATATCAACGTTGTCTATGCTTACTTTTCCACTGTTAGGGTTCCAGAAGTTTGCAGCTAATTTTGATACTGTGGATTTTCCTCCACCACTAGGGCCTATGAGTGCAGTTACCTCATTCTGTTTGGCAGTAAAGGAAATGTCATGAATTACTTCCTTGTCATCATCATATGAAAAGCTTACATTATCAAAGTGTATATTGTAGTTGTTAACGGAGTATTCTGTTTTTCCACCAGTCATTACTTTGTCTTCAATTTCCTGCATACGTTTTACTTTAACTTCTACGTTGGTTATTTCTGCAATGTATATTAATGCAGTTTCAACCGGAGCAAATATGATTGTTGAAGTAATGATAAATACAAGCAGTGTGAACAGATCTATCTGATTGTTTATGAGCATTCCTATTCCTACAAATACTACTGATAGCATTCCAAGTTTTAGCAGTAACTGACTTGTTGTTACTAAACTACCAGTAATTAACTCTCCTTTAATTCTTGCATTTTGTAGTCCTGTATTACTGTCATGAAGTTTTCTTAGGTAATCTTCTTCATAGTTGTATGATTTTATGTCTTTTACTGAGTCAAGACATTCCTGTACATTATCAGATATTTCACGTGATTTTAATAAGATTTTTTCATTGTATTTTTCCTGGAATTTGATGGATGAGCCCAGTAAAAGGAAAGATACTGGTACAACCCATAGTAATGCTACGGATAATGTTGCATTGAATGTGAATAATCCTATTGCCATTAATAATAATGTAATTATTGCCCCTATTGATTGGGGTATTGCATGAGAAAATACATGTTCAAGGTCTGTACAGTCACCCATTATTGTTGCACTAAGATCAGATAAGTCTTTTCTTTCAAAGTAGGATAATGGTAGTTCTCTTATGTTTTCTGCCAGATTTATTCTTTTTTCTACACTTGAGTCATATGTGGTGTTGTAGACGTAGAAGTACTGTTTCCAGTGTGCTAATGAAATTGCTGAGGCTACTACAATTATTAACAGTATGAATAGTCCAAGGTTTGGTTCAATGTATTCTCCACCTGTTAGTGGATTGATTAGGATGTATATTAATAAAATGTAGAGTCCCATTGGAAACATTGTTGTTAAGTTTAGTATTACTGTGTATAGGATTCCTTTTATCAGATTTTTACTAGAGGTGTGTGTTAATCCATATTTTCTTTCAAAGAATTCTGTTATCATTGCAGTTCACCCCTATTATCTATTTTCCATTCTATTGATTTGTTGTATTCATTCCACATTTTACTGAATAATCCGTTGCTGTTGGTTAATTCTTCATGTGTTCCACTTTCTACTACTTTTCCTTCATTGATTACAAAGATTTTATCAACATTACGTATTGTTGATAGTCTGTGTGCTATGATGAGTACTGTTTTGTTTTTTGTTATCTGGTTTATAGCTTTCTGTACCTGTAACTCATTTTCAGGATCTGTGAATGCTGTTGCTTCATCCAATATTACTATTGGTGCATCCTTAAGTAATGCTCTTGCAAGTGTTATTCTCTGTTGTTCTCCACCTGAAAGATATAATCCTTCTTCTTTAACAACAGTATCCATACCATTTGGTAATTTTTCTATTATTTCTTCACATTGAGCTTCTTTTATTGCATTCATTACTTCCTGTCTTGTATAGTTTCGTCCCATACAGATGTTGTTGTAGATTGTGTCTTTGAAAAGACTTGAATCCTGGAATACAAATGATATCATATCATTAAGCACTGTTTTTGGAATGTCTTTAATGTTTATGTCATCAATTGTTATGTTTCCACTGTCAACATCCCAGAATCTGTTGATTAATTGTGCAATGGTAGTTTTTCCTCCACCACTTGGTCCGACAAGAGCTACTGTTTCGCCTTCATTAATTGTTAGACTTAAGTTGTCTATTGTATGCTTTTTGTCATCTTCCTTATCATAGTCAAATACAATGTTTTCTAGGGTTATTGTATTGTGTTCTGGTACTGTTCCATCAATAGCATCCGGTAATTCGTCTTCGTTTAGTATTTCATTGATTTTGTCAAGTGCCTGTTGTGCTGTCATCCAGGCCTGTGCTACATTCATAATCTTGTTAATCATTACTCCACATATAGGTGTGAATATCATGTAGAATATTAAATTAAGTAATGTATGTACATTTAACGGATTTGTACATAATAATATTCCTACTGGTATGAGTAATATGAAGAATCCATGTATGGATAATGTAAATGTAGTCATTGGAAGTTGCATTGAAAAGGAATACTGTTTTACGAATTTTCCATAGTTTACTATTGCATCATGGAAGTTTTTATAGGAATATATACTTTGCTGGAAAGTTTTTGTTACAGGAATTCCTCTTAAGTATTCAACTGCTTCACTGTTCATGTTTTCCAGGTGTGTCTGGTATTGCATCATAAAATCTGTATGTTCATCTGTAAACATTCTTGAAATAGATACAAATGCAACTATTAATGGTATTATACATACTATACCCAGTTTCCAGTCAAAGTAGAATAACATTATGAAGAATACTACAGGTGTAGTAAATGCTGCTACCATGTCAGGCAGTAAGTGTGCCAGGAATGATTCTGTTTGACTTGTACTGTATTCTATGATTTTTCTTAAACTACCACTCGGATGTGTTGAAAAATATCCTAAAGGTAATTTTATCAGATGATCCAGAGCAGCATTTTTCATGTTTTTTTCGTTTTCAAATGCTGACAGGTGTGTACACATCAGTGCTACAAAGTTTATTAACAATCCAGCCAACCCAAATATTAATGCTGTAAATGCCAGATCTTGTATTAATACAGCATTATAATTAGGTATTGTTGTTAGTAACTGTTCTATTATCTGATAAATGTATACAAATGGCATTAATAATAGAACTGCCGATATTGCTGAGAGTACACATCCTATTATTGACAGATACTTTAATTTTCCAGAGTACTTCAGTAATTCTAGAAATGCGTTAGTCATCTTTCTCCTCCTTTTAAATAATTAGAATATTATAATTTTAGTTAAACCTTAAAAATTTTATCTTATAAGACAATAAGAAAAAACCCATATAAATTTAATTAAATATTAAAAATATAACTATTTAAGGTTAAAATATAAAATAAACAATAAAAAATATTTATTTATCTTTAATACTCTTATATAAAAATTAATAAAAAATATTATATAAAGATATTTGAACTTAAAAGACAAATATTATCCAAAAGGACAAAAAATTAGTTATTATGTGAATTTCTATATTCACTTGGAGTCATAGAATAATACTTTTTAAAAGCATCAGTAAACTTACCATGATTCTGATAGCCAACCATCTCGGAAATATCACCAATATTCATATTAGTACTTTCCAAATAATTGGCAGCCTTATTCAGTCTAAATTCCCTACGCCAGGAATTCAATGATTTACCATAAATTGTTTTAAAATAGTTTTTAATACTTGTTTTACTGATATTAAACTCTATAGACAAATCATCCAAAGTAATATTCTTATCAATATTATCAACAAGATAAGCTTTGATATGTTTAATTATCTTAACATTATCCTCTTTTAATGTAGGATATTCCTCTTTAACATTCTTGATAGTAAAATTCTTCAAAAACAATAATAATTCCATAACCTTTAATTTATAATAACCTTCCCTAATATTATCATCAACACTATACAGTTCACTTATAATATGATCTATCTGTTTATTTGAACGAATAATAACAAAGGAATCATTATCATTAATTTTATTTATCAAATCATCCAGTTTAATAACATTTTTACCAATAACCTTATCAATACTTTTCTGTGCAACTTTCAAATCAATTGAAATCTGAAAACCCTTATAATAACCTAACGGAAAATCATGCATATACTTATTTGAACCTATTGAGAATACAAGATCCCCCTCTGTAAGGTAAAGATAATTATCATTAAAAATAGTTTCAAAACGACCCTTATTACAATGATTTATAATAATATAATCATCATAATTACCAATATCATCCAACTGATTACAGTTATCAGCATTAAAATCATTATAGACTATGTCAATACCATCAAAAAGATGATAATAAATCATGTTTCCATAACCAGTGTCTAAATCAAAATGATATGATGTAACAAAGGAATTACTTTCTAAAACCGTAGTAATATCTTTATTATAATTTGAATCCATAATGAAAATCCCCATACTGAATGATAATTAATTTATTATTGAACAGATTACTATAAATACTTTAAAATAAATTTAAAACAATGAAAAAAAAGTAATTAGAAAAAAGAATTTATAACTATTCTTTAATCATTTGAGCTAATTTTTTACCTAAATCATAACATTTTTCTAAATCGTTATCATCAGGTACATATATTTCCTCTATAGCTTCATCTTCAAGCACGTCAAAGCCTGCTTCTGTTAGGCTTGCTGTGAGTTTAGCAATTGCTCCACCTGCCCATCCTTTTGATGAAAATACTACTGCTTTTTTACGTACACCAGTATTAGCAGGACTTACACAGCTAAGATATGATAATAAGTTTCCTATTTTTGGATATGGATTGTTCATCATAGTTGGAACACCAAGAACAATAGCTTTACTGTCTAAAATGTCAGCAAGAATATCTGATTCAGGGTCATATCTGATGAAATGCATTTTTGCTTCAACATCTTCACTCATTATTCCTTCAACTATTTGATGAGCCATTTTCTGTGTGGAATGATGCATAGTTTCATATATAACTGTTATTTTATCATCAGCTTCTCCTTTAGCCCATTTTGCATAAAGGTCAACAATTTTACCTGGTTCTTTCCAGATTTGACCGTGACATGGAGCAATCATTGTAAGATTATCAAGGTAACCTGCTTCTGTCATTTCAGCTACTTTATTTAGTACCATTGAAGCTGATAACTGAACAAGGTTAGCATAGAATCTTTTTGCATGTAATTCCAAGTATCCTGGGTCAATGTCAACATCATATCTTTTACTTTCACAAATGTGTTGTCCGAATGCATCATTTGAGAATAATATTCCTTCTTCATTGTATAATGTGAAGTTACTGTCTGGCCAGTGTAACATAGGAGCATTAATGAATGTGAATGTTTTTCCACCTAAGTCAAGTGTATCTCCTGTTGTAATAACGTTTAATTCCTGATCTTTAAGACCGTGATGTTGTCTTTTAATTCCCATGCTTGCTGCCTGTGTACAGTAACATTCCACGTCAGGACAGTATTCTAAGAATTCTGGTATGGAACCTATATGATCATTTTCAATGTGGTTAATTACTAATGCATCTATTTTTATTTCTTTTTCTTCTTTTTCAAATGCGTCTTCTATTCTTGCCCACATTTCAGGGAAAAATCCATCATATACATTGTCTATGAGTGCTACTTTTTCATCACCAAATACAAGGTATGCATTATAGGTCATACCCGGTACTGCAAAACCATGAAAATCACGAGCATCCCAATCTAGTGCACCTACCCAGTACACTCCGTCTGCTATTTTAACTGAATCTGCTTTCATATTTTACACGTTTCCTAATAAAATAATTTAATTATAAAAAGTTTATTATTAAAAAAGTTTTTATACAATTTATATAGTATATTATTATTTTATCCTTAAAAATTATTATATTTAACTCTTGAATTAATTAAGGAAAAATACTTGAATTTAAATTAGATAATTAAAAAATAGTTTAATAAAAAGATAAAGAATTTATTCTTCATCTTCTTCTTCACCAGTGAATTCACCATATTCCTTATCAAGTAAGTATAATAATTGTGGTGAATCAACAGACATTTTAACTTTTCTTAAGTCTTCAGCTGCAAGTTCTTCTTCTTCAACCTGTTCTTCTACAAACCAGAGTAAGAACTGGTTAGTTGCATGATCTTTAAGTTCAATACTTAAATCAACCAATTCATGAATAAGGCTTGTAACAAGTTCTTCATGAGACTGAATTTCTTCATAAACTTCTACAACACTACTCCATTCTCTTTTTGGAGTGTCAATTGCCTGTAATACTACACTTCCACCTTTTCTTAGAATGTAATCATAGAATTTCATTGCATGTTCAAGTTCTTCTTCTGCATGTACTCTAAGTGAATTACCAAAACCAGGTAAATCATTATCTTCAAAGTATGTTGCCATAGATAAGTATAAGTATCCTGATTGCATTTCAGCGTTAAGTTGATCATTTAATGCTTGTTCCATCTTTTCATCTAACATAAATAATTCTCCATATTTTTATAATAATAATATTAAATTATAAAATTTATATACTTTTCAAATGTAGTAAATAATAAAGAAATATATAACTACTATCTAAAAATATCATATTGTAATCCTATCCAAGCTATTCTTTTTCAAATCAACAGCATTAGTTGTAACATCAGAATGTACAATTCCATTTAATTCATCTAAAACATTATCCCATTCTGGTTTATCATATTCTAAAAATTTTTCTATTTAATTTAAAGTCCTAACTTTTTTATTAGGACTATTATCATTTTTTAAACCATTTAAGATATATTTATTAGCTAGATCTAATTGACTTATGCCTGTTTGGAAACTTTTTAACTTTAATAATCGTTTAATATCTTCATCAATTCTAATTGTTGCTACCATAAATCACTAAATAATTATATAAGATTATAAAGAACGTTTTAAATTTAATTCCATACTAATTATTCAAATATGTATCAAATTCTACTAAAGAAGAAAAATGAACTAATTCATTTATCAAATTCTTTCTCTGCCTCAAAAAATTGATAAAAAGTCATCAAGTAAATACAATCATTATTTGGATATAATGAATTAGAAAAATTTTCAAATCAATTTATCAAATAGATTAATCCCACTTTTTATAAATATTCTTCCGAAGACCAATATCAATTAGTTCAACAGATTCTGTGTTATCTGAAATATAATAAATGAACGATAATCACCAATTCTAGTTTTTTTACATTTTGGACATTTTCAACTTCTAAAAGATTTTTCTGCACATAAATATGCATTTTCAGATAATTCTAATATTTTTTTCCCGATTCGTTCAATTAATTCAACATCATCAGAATTTTTATCAAAAAATTTTTCCACCTTTTTATCTTTAAAAATTCTATAACTCATATTATCATTCATATTTTTTTCTTAGAGCATCAACATCAACTTCGACAGTTGTTCATAATTTCCATTCTCAAACTGTCTAATTCTTTCATTATAATATGCAGCCTGTTCATCTGTAAAATCATCCAAATATTCTTCTTCGTATGCTGATATTAATCTTCCAATAATATCATTATAAGTTTCGGATTTTAAACCTAAATGAGAAAGTTTTGTATGAATTTCTTCTGATACCCGTATTGTTTTCATAGCCATTGCAAACCACTCCAGTATATTAATATTAATTAGTTAAACATAGATACAATTATTATATTATTTATATTTAATAAAATTTATATATTAGATACATCAATTTCACCATACATTAATTTAGGTAGTAATGTGTCTCGAATTTTTGTAAGCATATTAATTTAAATTCTGGTATTTCCAATTATATCTAAAATAGGTTTTTGAATACTATGATATTACTTAGTTCATATAAATTATTGTTTTTCAAATTTGAGTTTAACTTAATCTTTTCAAATGTTTATTTAATGGTGAGTTTATGAAAAATGAATGGAAATATACTAAACTTGGCGATTTATGTGATATCAAACATAGATATGGATTTAAAGGTGAATATTTTTCTGATTTTCCAACAAAGAATATTTTGTTAACTCCTGAAAATTTTAACATAAATGGTGATTTCAAATCTGATAAACTAAATTATTATAAGGGACCTATTCCTGATGAATTTGTTTTGAACCCTGGAGATATTATAGTTACTATGACTGATTTAAGTAAAGAAGGAGATACATTAGGTTATTCTGCCAAAATACCTCATAATCCTAATTTAATATATTTACATAATCAAAGGATAGGTTTAATTACTGATATAAAAGAAAACATAGATAATAATTTTTTATATTGGTTATTAAGGAATAAAGAATACAAGTATTATGTTGTTTCAACTGCTTCTGGATCTACTGTAAGACACACATCACCGAAAACAATAAAAAAATATAAATTCAAACTACCACCATTATATATTCAAAAAATATTGGAGAACTATTAAATTTCATTGAAGAAAAAATTAAATTGAATCATAAAATAAACAATAATTCTTTAAGAACATAATTTTTATGTGATAATTTGTCTAAAACTCTATCATGACTCTATGTTTCATACATGTTATGCAAATTGTTGAAAAAGATTCTGTAAAATAGTCAAATTAAAATAATATAGTATTAATACAAACATTCATATAATTAGGTTAATAAAATAGTTAATTGTAAGGTTTAGGAGGTAAAAATTATTATCTTTTATGTCCTCGTCCTGATGAGGGGCGTCTTTGGTGGCATAAGAGTTCTCTAATCTTCAAATACTTGTTTTATTACTTTATTTTCTATAATATTTATATATTCATCATTATGGTTTTCAATATATTGATAACAGACCATGACAAAATATCAGCTATTTGTACTCCTTTATATTTAAGCAAATCCACTTGTTTGATTTTAACATCATTTTTAAGAGGATTAAAAAGGTTTTAATTTAAAGTCGTGTTGAAATTAACTAATTTTTCTTGATTAGTTTTTGTACTATCAATAAGTATTTCTTAGTATTATCGATTTTTATCATTTTAATAAGTTCTGATGAGAGAATATCATATAACCTGTGATTATCTGATTATAACTTATTTTATACTTATTCTTTTTATCAAAAATTATTATGTATATTTGAGCATCAATTTTATTTATTCTTTTTAAAATACTTTTTTTAACTTTAATATGTGTTGTTGTACCTTTTATTTCATTTGATTTACCTATTTGTTTTTAAATACTCTTCTTGTCTTAGTAATTATTCTTTCTAAAGTTTTAGAGTTATTAACCTTAATTCCCGCCATAACAAAATATTTGGAACCTTTATTTCCTAAATCCCCACTTTCATCAATGTATATAAACTCCATATCAATATATTTGGGTATAGCGAATTAGAAATATTTTCAAATCAAAATTTAGTAACATGATTAAAATAATTTATAATTATCTTTTCTTGGAATAATGTCAATAATTTCAATACATTTTTTATCTTCAGATATATAAAATATTATTCTGAAATTACCTACACGAGCTCTATGACATTTCGGACATTTAACACTATTTAGTTCTTTATATGATGAATTAAATGGATTTTTTATAATATTTAAATATTCGTTACTGATTCTTAATAATAATTCTTTGTTATTCTTATGTTTTTTAAAGAATTTTTTAGCTTTATCATGTTCAAATATTTTATATGTCATTGTTAATCTCTTGTTCTAATAAAGTTATTCTTTCTTCTAGTTCTTCTAATGTAATTTCTGAAACATTATTTAGGTTTCCTTTTTCAAAATTATCTATTTCTTTGTTGTAAAATTCTGCTTCTTCATCAGAAAATTCTTCATTTTCTTTATAATAAATTATTAATTTATTTATAACATCATTATAAGTGTCTTTTTTAGAAGCTAATTCAGACAAAGCATCATGTGTACTTTTAGATATTTTAATCGTTTTTGTCATCATAAATAACACCCAATAATAGTATACTTAGTATACTATAAATAAGTTACTATTAATCAAAATTTATGTCCGATAATTCAATCTCGCCAGACATCAACTTAGGAAGTAATGTGTCACGGAGTTTTGTTAATTATTGTATTTCAACATTATTATGTTTTATAATCAGTTCATTAATAGTATATACCTTATTGAATAACTCAATTTTATTTTTTGCGGTAAAATTAATTCAATTGTTGAAAAATCATCATAAGTTTGTCTTACTTAACCATTTGACTTTGATATAACTTGGATATTAAACAATTGAATTATTGAACCAATAATATTATTAGTTTTTCTCTTAATTCGTGTATTCTTTTTGTTAATGTGGTCCACTTTAATTTTAAGTCTACGTGTTCATAATCATATGCATGGATGTTTCTCATATTCTTTATTGCTTACCATGAGATTTGTGATTTTTTTTAAATTCATCAGATAATCTGGTGGTTAGTTCATCTAATTGTATAATACACTGTTGCATGAATATTGGAAGGATATGTCTGAGCAGTATTCTTCATAATTTGTTTCATATTTGTTTATTATTGTTTCTATATCTTCACAATACTCTATTATTTTATGGATTGTTAACAGATATCCTTCATATATTAGCACACCTTCTTTCATTATTTATGTAGAAATGTTTGATCTTCTATTTCAGTAGTTATTACATCTACATGACATTGTAATTTTTCTTCCAAATCTTGAATTAGTTCAAAGTATTTGAATAAATCAGTTATTTCACCTTTATCTATATAGAAATCAATATCACTTTTTCATCTGCTTCTCCTAGTGCGTATGATCCAAATAGGCTTATCTTTTTTACACCATGTGCTTTGGCTATTGGAATTGTTTTTTTCTTTTATTTCTTTAAGTGTGTAGACCATTATTTTATTCACCTATTTGTAGTATCCAAATTTTGTTAGATTATTTTTTATTTCTTCTTCAAGTTTATGTTATTCCTCACATAGTTAATCTATCAGTTATGAGTGTTTTCATTTTTTTTCTTCAAATTTATTAAATGTCTTCTTCTGGTTGAATCCTACTTATCTTCCAAGTGTTAGTATGTAATCTATTCTTTTATGTTTTCTAGTGTTGCTACTTACAGAATCTGTTTATTAATACTTTTAGCTATACTTTGTGTTATTTAAGATAATTAATTATATTAAAAGATAAATTACATTGAATATAAAATTGTAATATTTATTAAAAAAAAAGATGTTAAAAAGGAGGTGAATTGAAAATATATTTAAGCTTTTCTTGTAAATACAAAGTCAGCTAATTTGTTTAATGCGTCTTTTGCTTCTGAATCCGGTAGGAATGTTAATGATTCTTTTGCTTTAATTACACAGTCGTATGCTACTGTTCTTGCATATTGTATTGCACCATATTTGTTTAACAAGTCCATTGCTTCTGGTATGATACTTTCATCACCGGTTTCTAATAATTCTATGAGTCTGTCATGGTCTTCTGTGCTTGCTTTTTCTAGTGCGTATAGTACCATGATTGTTTTTTTACCTTCTACCAGGTCACTGCCTACTGGTTTTCCTATTGATTCATCACCGGTTAGGTCTATGTAGTCATCCTGTATCTGGAATGCTAGTCCTACATTACGACCGTATTCCTGTAATGCTTTTATCTGCATTGAGGATGCTCCACCAATTATTGCTCCTGCTGCTGTTGCACCTGTTATGAGTGCCCCTGTTTTTTTGTAGATCATATTCATGTACTGGTCTTGTGTTACTTCGTATGTGTCTTCAAATGACATGTCCAGTGCCTGTCCTTCACATATTTTGATACATGAGTCTACTAGTACACGTAGTGCATCTATTGCTCTTTCATATGCTATGTTATCATCTGCTGTTTTGATGATTGTTTCATATGCTTTTGCAAAGAGTGTGTCTCCAGCAAGTATTGCTAATGGTTCTCCCCATACTTTGTGTACTGCTTTCATTCCACGTCTAGTATCATCATTATCCATTATGTCATCGTGTATGAGACTGAATGTGTGGATTAATTCAAGGGATGCTGCTGCTTTTAGTGCTTTTTCTGTTTCTCCGCCTACTGCCTGACAGCTTAGTACTGTTAGTGCTGGTCTGAATTTTTTTCCACCTGCTTTTATTAAGTGTGCTGAAGCATCTTTTAATTCTTCTGGTTCTAGTGTGCTTAATGCTTCTTCTATTTCCTTATCTACATCTACTGAGTATGCTTTTAATATTTCTAATACATCCATTATAATCACCTATTAAATACTTGTGCCTGTCCGTTTCTTAGTATGTGTACATCGTTTCCTAATTTATATCCTTCTTCTTCTGCAAGTTCTACAAATGCTGCCAAGTGACTTAAATCTCCGTGTGATGGGATTAAGTGTTGTGGGTTAAGCATTCTTATGAAGTCTCTTAAGTCTTCCGGTCCTGCGTGACCTGATACGTGAACATTGTTGTAGATTCTTGCTCCTCTTTCTTTTAATCTTCTGTTTAAGAGGTCTCTGTTTGCAAGGTTAATTGGATTAGGAATTGTTGTTGCAGAGAATACTATGTTGTCTCCAGGTTTTATTTCAAAGTTTGTTTTGTTGTTTGCTATTCTTGGTAGTAATGCGTCAGGTTCTCCCTGATGTCCTGTTACTATGAGCATGTATTTTGTTCTGTTTTCATTTGCTCTTGCCAGTGCCTTGTTAATTGATTTGGAGTTACCATATATGCTTACGTTTCTTGGTAAATTAAGTATTCCAAGGGATTCTGCTATTGAACAGTATCTTTCCATTGATCTTCCTAGAAGAAGTACTTTTCTTCTGCTTCTTTCTGCTATTTTTGTTATTGCCTGTATTCTTTCTATGTGACTGGAGAATGTTGTGACTATAAGTCCTTTTCTTTCTTCCAGTGGTCCTTTAAGAACATCTTTAAGGAGGTCTCTTGCTATTTTTTCGGAGTGTGTTTTACTTTCCTTGACTTCTTTGATGTTGGTTGTATCCATTATTGCTACTTTTACACCTTTTTTACCTAATTCTCTGAATCTTCTGTAGTCAGGTGGTGGTGATACCATCTGGTGGTTGTCGAATTTGAAGTCGTTTGCATATATTACTACTCCTTCCGGTGTGTGTAGTGCTGCTGTGATTGTTTGTGGAATACTGTGCGTTGTTCTTACAAATTCAAGTGTAAGATTTGGTGAAATCTGTAATTTTTCTCCAGGATTTAGGATTTTTAAAGGATTGTTTACTTTAAATTTTCTTTCTCCTTTAATGGTTTTTTCTATGAGCGCTATTGTATATGGTGTTGCAATAATCGGTGCTTCATAACGGTGAGCAAGTTTTGCTATTGCTCCGATGTGGTCAAGGTGACCGTGTGTACAGACTATTGCTCTTACTTTACCATCCACTTCTCTCATTAATGTGTCGTCTGGTATTACTCCACGTTCTATTAGGTCAAGACTATGCATTCTCGATATGTCTGTATCTTCGTGGATGTGTAGTCTGTCAAGGTGAATTCCCATATCAAATATTACTACATCATCATTAACTTTTACAGCTGTCATGTTTTTACCGATTTGTTCGTATCCTCCAACTGCTATTACTTCTATTGTCAAATTATATCCTCCTAGCGTATTTTTTTGTATCTATATCTAATTGTGTTAATATTTCTCTTGTTTTTCCAGTGATTATTAATCGTTTCTGTTTTAATTCTTCTATGTTTCTTGCTCCAACGAGGAACATTGCTGTTTTTAATTCTCTTGTGAACTGACTGATTTTTTCTTCAATTAATTCAGGACTTTCATAGGCATATTTTAAAAATGGTAATGCCATACCCACACAGTCTGCTCCCAAACTAATGGCTTTTGCAGCTTCAAGTCCGTTACGTATTCCACCTGATGATATAACAGGTAGTGTTGTGTTTTCAAGAACTTCTATGGTACTTACTGCTGTTGGTATTCCCCAGTCCCAGAAAAGGTTTCCAAGGTCAGGATTTTCTGCTCTGTATGTTTCTACAGCCGCCCAGCTTGTTCCACCGACTCCCTGAATGTCTATTGCATCTACTCCAATTTCTTCAAGGATTCTTGCATCACGACCGTCTATACCTGCTCCGGTTTCTTTTGCAATTATTGGAATATTCGTATTGGAACATATTTCACCTATAGATTCAGCATAGCCTTCTGCATTTATATCTCCTTCAGGTTGTATAATTTCCTGTAATGGATTTAAATGTATGGCTAATGCATCACAATCCAGCATTTCTATTGCTTTAGGAGCATATTCTACCTGTGGTGCACCAATATTACCTATTATCATAGCGTTTCTTGCATAATCCCTGACAATTGTAAAAGTGTCTTTTAATTCGTCATGAGTTATACCTGCTCTTTGACTACCTACTCCCATTGCTATACCAGTATTTTCAGTGGCTATTGCAAGATTTTTATTAATTTCCTTACTTGCTTCATGTCCACCTGTTATTGCTGATATGATTAATGGTGAGTCAAGAGTTTTACCAAGAAATTCTACGGATGTGTCAATATCTTCAAAATTAACTTCAGGTAATGTTCTGTGTACCAGTTCTATGTCTTCAAAACCGGTAGTTCTGTTGTGTTCAACATTATTGTTTTTACATATTTCTAGATGAGCCAATTTTCTGTCTGATATCACTACTGTTTACCTCCTGATAATTAGTAAATAAAAATTATTAAAGTTTATCTTATAATTGTACCTTTTACTTTTTTACCTGATACAGCTCGTTCAAGGTTACCTTCTTTTTCTGCATTGATAATCATGGATTCAATACCTTCATCGGCAAGTTCCAGTAATTCTTTTATTTTTCCTGCCATTCCACCAGTTACATCTGCCTGATTTTCATTTTCTGTTAATGTTAGTTGAGTGTCTCTGGTAACAGTATCTAATAATTGTGCATCCGGATTTGTTTTAGGATTATCTGTGTATATACCATCAACATCTGAAGATAATATAACTTTATCTGCATGTAATTGTTTTGCAAAGTAGGTGATTAACTGATCTCCAGATATTATTCCGAACTTGATTTTGTCATTTAAATCAAGTACTGCGTCACCGTATATTACAGGTACAAATCCTTCATCTACATATTTTTTTACTATATTAACATCACATATTGTTATTCTCTGGTTTTGTGTCATTATGAATGAAGAAGGTTTAATACCTATTGCAGGAACATTATTTTCCTGTAATTTAGTGACAACCTTATAATTTAATGACTGCATGGAGGACTGTATTAAACTCAAACCCCTGATTTTGAAAAGATTATCATCAGCATCTTCTATTTCTTTGCCTATCTGATATTCCTTTGCAAGTATATGACCAAATGATCCTGCACCATGTACAATTATCATATCATCATTATAGTTTGAGACTTCCCTTGCAATTCTGTTTAAATTTTCTTCATCTACTGTTGGTTTCTGTGCATCTTTTATTGTTAATGCACTGCCACCTAATTTTACTATCATCATAATAATTTAGTCCTGTAAAATAATTATTTTTCAATGACCTGAGCACAAACTCCATTGTCAGACTGTTCACATTTGAATGTTGGATATTTCTTATTTAACTGTTCATAAATTTCTTCAATATTTTCAGGGCAGTAAGCAATTATACATCCGCCACCACCACTACCTGTTAATTTAGAACCTTTAGCTCCATATTTTCGTGATAAATAAACCATATCAGATAATTCCACAGTATTTACTCCAATAGAATCCAACAATCCCTGATTTAAATTCATCAAATCTCCGATAAGTTCCGAATCACCATTTTCAAAAGCACTTTTTGCCTTTTTTGCAATTTCCTGCATTGCATTAAAAATATTTCCTACAATTTCAGGATATTTTACATATGTTTGTCTGACAGATTCAACTAACTGTCCAGTGTTTCCACTTATTTCACAGTTTGAAACAATTAATGGTAAATCCATATCAAAGTTTACCCGTTCAAGTTCAAAGTTTTCATCAATATAAATTATTCCACCATATGTACTCATGGAAGTATCAATTGGACTGGCAGCTCCCTGAATCTTAATTTCAATATTTCTTGCTGTTTTGGCTATTTCTTTTTTATCCATTTCAATATGGTTAAATACAGATAATGCTTTTATACAGCTTACAGTTACTGCTGCTGATGAACCTAATCCTGCACCCAAATACATTTCTATATTAACAGTCAGATCAAAACCAGTTTCAAATTCAAATAAATCTATTACTTCATAAATATAATCTGTAATCATTTTATTTTGACTATCCAGTTCAAAGAGAAGTTTTTTATTAACCAATTCGTATTGTTGTGAATAATTGATTAAAGGAACACTGATTGTAACAATATTATCTTCACGAGATTCCAGTTGTGTTGTTACTCCTCTATTGATTGCTACTGCTATTGCCGGTTTTTTGTGTACAACAGAGTGTTCACCAAATAATATTACTTTTCCTGGTGCGAAAGATTTAATTTTCATAATTTTTCTCCTAGATAGTCAAGGAGCAATGTAAATAAAATTAGTTTAAAAAAATAATTAATCTGCAGTATTATTATTACTTTTCTTAATATAATCCTAGATTATATAATAATTTTAGCAATTAACAGAATTAATTGTAATCATGTCAAAAGACATACTACCTGCATATTCTGCTTTATTCACTAATTCCAATACATTACCTGTCCTGAATAGACAAGTTCCCCTTAAATGATTCTCAAGTATAAAAAACCCTTTTATATGTTATAAAGTAACAAAAATTGATATTTAATTACCAATTTTATGAGAATCTGTTAATAATATATATTTAAATCATATATTATAAAGTTAACTGATTAATATAAATTAACGCATAATCTTGAAAAAAAATAGCTTCGTATTACTGATTATAATGAAGTGAAAATTAACTTTTTTAGATATATTGACGATGATAATTTTTCATTTGAAAATTATTTGTTGGATTGGATGGATTAAATAAATGTACAAATAGTGAATTTAAAACTATATTCTAAAAAAAGATAATAAAAAAAAAGAAAAAAAGGAATTTTATATTGTAATTAGTTTATAGACTTGAACAAAAATATTTTGGTCTTTTGCTAAGATTTAAATAATATTCTTTATTACAGAATCATTAAATGTTATAAAGTAAAATAAGAATAAGTAAATCTTATTCTTCTAGAGCACTGGCAGTAGCTGGTGCTTTAGATTCTACTTCAATATCACCAGAATCTATTACTCCTGAATTATCTTGAGCTTTAGTTTTATCTATTTTTTGTGAATAATCACCTAGATGTTCACTATTATCATGTAATTCAATAGTATCTGGCACATCATTTATTGTTTCATATTCTAATATTATTTCACCGTTGGAATTCCAAGCATTGCTTCTTCCAATTTCTATACCATTTTGTTTTAATATTGCAACAAAGTCTGAATAACTCATATTACCATTGAAATATTCTTTATATAAAGTAATGAATATGCGATATTTGAGTTTACTCATTTTTGGTACATTGGATTTATGTGATGCTTTCTTCAATGATGGTTTATTATATCTGTTTTTATTATATTTGTTAAATTTAGCATTTCTGTTATTGTTAGATTTAACTTTATTTGTAACAGGTTTAATTTTATTTACTTTATCCTTGGCAGGAGTTTTATTAGTTGGAGTAACTACAGGTGTGTCATTATAACATACTAATTTCCATTCTCCTATTTTAATAATTATAGTTGAAGGAGTACTGTTAACTAATATACTTGTTTCTGCCGTATTATATGTAGGATTTTCAATTAATGTAGCATTTAACTGTGTTATTCCATATGGAACTTCCACATCTTTAAATGTTACAGTACCATCATCGGTTAATTCTCCAGTAACTTTGCTTCCATTAGGTAATTCTAATTCAATTACACCATTAGTTATTGGTGTTTTATCGAATGAATCAGTAGCATTGATTACTATGGTAACTTTACCGTCAGTGTTATTTACTATACTTGGTGTTAATGTAGCATTACGTTTAACAACATTTACAGGAATGGTTGAATTTGAAGCATTGTATGTTTCATTACCCGGATATCTGACAGTTACATTATTTTCTCCTGCAGGTAAATCTACAGGAATTATAGCTGTACCGTTTTCATCAGTGTTTGTATTAATTTCAGTACCGTTAGGTAATGTTACAATTATAGGAGCATTAGGTATTGTTTTATTAGTTTCTGGATCAACAAGAGTTACTTTAATTGTTGTATTACCAACTGTATCATTAGTAACTTCAGATATGATTACAGAATCTTTACTTACTACTTCAACATCTTCAAGTAAATCATTACTTTCAGTATAATTCTCATTACCTTCATATACAACATCAATATTATAGATACCTTTTTCGGCAATGTCTGTAACAATGGTTACTTTACCATCTACAATTTCACCTTTTCCAACTACTGTACCATTAACTAAAACTATAACCGGACCGTTAGGTACAACTTCACCAGTTCCAGCATCAGTTACAAGAACATCCAAAGTCACATTGCCGGCAGTATTATTAATTACACTAGCTTCTGTTACACTTGCACGTGGTTCAACTGTTACTGTAAGGTCTGTACTAGTTGCATTATATGTTTCATTACCAGGATAGGTTACAGTAATATTATTGTCACCTACAGGTAAATCCACAGGAACAGTCACACTACCATTATCATCAGTAATAGCAGTAATATTAGTACCGTTAGGAAGTGTTACAATAACTGTAGCACTCTTAATAAGTTCACCAGTAACTGAATCAGTTAAATTCACATCAATAGTAGTATTTCCAAGTGTTGTGTTACCTGGTTTGGCTACGATATCAGATTCACGTCCAACTACTTCAACATCCTCAAGTAAATCATTACTTTCAGTATAATTCTCATTACCTCTGTATACAACATCAAAGTCATATACACCTTTTTCAGTAATGTTAGTTAGAATTGTTACTTTACCGTCAACAACTTCACCAGTACCTACCACAGTACCATTAACCAATACTTCTACAGGACCATTAGGAACAACTTCACCAGTAGTTGCATCAGTAACATTAGCTGTAATTGTCACATTACCAGCCGTATTATTGATAACTGCTGCTTCAGTTACACTATCACGTGGTTCCACAGTAATAGTTAAGTTAGTACTTGTTCCATTATACGTATTGTTACCAGGATATGTTATATTTACATCATTTGGTCCAACTGGTAAATCAACAGGAATTACAACACTACCATTATTATCAGTCGTTGTATTTATTTCTGTGCCATTTGGTAATGTTACTATTATAGGTGCATTTGGAATTGTATCATTAGTTTCAGGATCTATTAAAGTTACGTTAATTGTTGTGTTACCTAATGTATTATTAAGTACTTCAGGTATAATTTCTGAAATTTTTCCAACAACTTCAACTTCTTCTAATAAATCATTACTAATATCATATTTTTCAGTTCCCATATATACGACATTAATGTCATATAAACCTTTTTCACTGATGTTTGTTAGTATGGTAACTTTACCATCGATAACTTCACCAGTACCTACTACAGTATCATTAACTAATACTTTTACAGGACCATTAGGTACATTTTCACCGGTAATTGTATCAATTACATCAGCAATTATTGTAACATTATTTACAGTATTGTTAATTACTTCAGCTTTAATTATTGTCGGCATTAAATCTTTAGTAACAATAGTTTCTCCGTCAGGAGAGTTTCCATAGTCATCATTACCTTCAAAGAAGATACTACTGTGACAGGACTTGATGTTGTAACAGTATAATTGTAAATTACTTTACCATCAACAATGTAACATGATTCACCATTAACATTGACTTTACCAACATTAATGATATTACCAGTGTTTTTATCTTTAACAACAGCTTCAATTGTAACCTGTGTATCCACATAACCATGAGCAGATGGTGTAACTTCAATGATTGTTTCACCTTTTGCTATATTTAAATTACTGTTTGTATCTGATTCGGAATCTTCATATTTATCATTTTCATCATGATAATATGCTTTTATTGTTCCGTCGGTTATTGTATTATTAAATATTACACTGATTGTTGATGTACCATCATTTACTGATGCAGTTCCAATTACATCATTGTTATATTTAAATGTAACTGTACCTTGTGGTACTTTAGTATTATCGGACTGATTAGTAACATGTGCAGTAATACTTACTGTTTTACCCACTATATCATTTACTTCATCAATAGTAGTTTTAGTTGGTATTTTTATTCCTTGAACAATAATGTCTTTTTCTTCACTTGCATAATAATTATCATTTTCAATATATTGTGCTTTTACTATGTAATCATCTACTTTTTCAATTACATAATCTGTGAATACTGCTTGTCCGTTATTTATAGTTATATCTTTACTTTCTCCGTTTTCTAATGTGAAACGTACCTTTCCAGTTGTGACCGGATTTGAATTACTGTCTACAACTATAGCTTTAAGATTTACATTTTTACCTATAATGTCTTTGTATGGTGTTTCTACAGTTAATGTAACTGTATCTTTAGCAACTTCTAATATTTTTGCTGTAGATTCACTTTTTTCAAAATGATCTGTTTCTTCAAAGACCGCTTTTATATTATTAGTTCCTGCCTTATTTACATTATAATCATATGTTGAAACTCCATTTGATACCTGTGACTGGCCAATTAATGTTGTTCCACTGTAAAATTTTACAATACCTTCATTTACAACTGTATTTACTAATGAATTTGTACGGTTAGTATAACTGCTTGTAACTTGGGCTGTTAATGTTACAGTACCACCTAATTTTGCTTCACTTTGATCAAATGAAACAATTGTTGTAGTTGGCAGTTTTAAAACATTATAATTCTGTGTTTTACTTGTTGGTATGTATATTTCTTTACCATTATTGTTGTCTTTGAATCTTGAACCTTGGAAGTCAACATTGACTTTTACAATTCCAGCTTCACTTGCAATGATAGGTAATTCTACTCGACCATCATGGTCAGTTAATTTTCTAACTTCACCATTTGCATTAGTTATTCCCTGTATGTTTTCAGTAGAACCATCTTCATAAGTAACCGTTAAATATACATATTCGTATGGAACACCAACTGTACGATCTTTAACTTTTGCAGTTAATCTTATGTTGATGTCGTTTGTTTCGTTTATATGGACATCCAGTGCATTTATAGTAATTGTTACATCTGATGTGTATGTTGTTGTATCTACGTTTGCTTGCATTTGTTCGTGAATTGGTTGTGTTCCTTCTACTTTGTTTTGATCTCTGTTGTTTGTATATGTTTGATCTGTTATCATTACTGGAGTTCCATCGTTTTTGATTATAATAAAGTTATAACTGTTGAATGATGCCCAGTTATGTTGTCTGATAATTGGATATGGTCCCTGGAATATAGAATTGTATATATTATAAATACAATGGTTATGACCATTTGTAGTATATATTGCAGTTCCGCTACAATTTACATTACAGTTTACAATTGTAATCTCCTGATCACCTTCTGTTGTCTGCCATAAACCTTTGTTATTAATAAATATTGAAGATTCTAATTCATGACCAGTTCCACCATTGATGACATAACCATTAACTCCAGTAACAGTAACATCATTCAATGATAATGCATTAGTTCCTGCTGTAAATAGATTACCTGAACCTTTGTATTTAATTGTATGTCCATTTCCGTTAATTATTAAATTACCGGATAGTGTTATACCACTTGAAAGTTCTACATCATCAGTTAATGTGACTGTTCCACTTGTTGGAAGTGATGTTTGTAGAGTTTTTACTGAATTGGTATTCTTAGCTTTCTTGATTGCCTTTGTATTATTAATTTGTTCATCTACTACTTCATTTTGATCTGTCTCCTCGATAAATGTGTCATCACTTTGAGTACTGGCCAATGCTGAGTGGCTGTTTGCCATATTATTGATTGTTTCTTTATGTTCAACATTATTATTTGATACCTCATTGTTAGTTGTAGCTGTTTCAATTGAATTATCAGAATTATCGGCAGCTGATATAATTGAACAACTCATTAAAGTGATAAACATTATTAATAAGAAACAGAATATTCGTTTCTTGTTAATATTCATGTTTTACCTATATTTTAGTTTTTTAATAATCATAACATAATAAATAAAAAAATTATTATTTATGAAGCGTTTTCTTGGATATTTTTTCAGAATTTCCCATATGTATTTAGTGTTATTGTTTAATTCTTAAAGTCATATTTATTACTGTTTAAAAAGGTTAAAGGCAATATCCTTTTATTTTTCAATATATGGATGAAATTCTATCTTAATCTAATATGATTTCAATATATTTATTTATATCAAAATAGTGATTTACATCACTAAAAAGTATTTTTAATTTTAATAGTATACAAATTTAGGTATTACTAAATTCATATATTTTTAAACAGATATTTTTTTATTTTTCAAAATAATAAACTATTTTCGATTATTTATAAATTAAAAATAATATAAAACAACTACTAGTAAATATACCTCATATGGCATGAATTTTCTTTAAATGTTGACTTAACAATATACGACAAAAGATTATCCAGAAGATTAATATTTCGAAAATATAATTTTTTACATAAAAATGAATGGAAGAACAAAAAAAGAATGAATTAAAAAAAAGTAATATTACAAAAAAATCATTAAAAAAAATAGATTAAAAAAAGTTAGTTTACTTTTATTATAATTATAAAATTTCTTTTTTTAACCTATTTATCCAATTTTCAATATCTGATTGTGATGTTATCATTTTATTTCCACCATCTGAATCAAACTGAATTTGCATATCATCTAAAAATATTGCTTGCCCACAACATTTTTTAATGTCATCAATTACATGACCTGGCCATCCGCCATGAGTCATGAATGGTATAACTGTTTTATTATCAAAATTATTTGTACTGAGGAATGTTAAAACAGCTGGTGCCATAGTATACCACCATGTAGGTGTTCCTATTGCAATTATATCATAATCATCAATATTTACATTCAAATCTTTAATTTCTGGTTGATAACTTTCATTAACTTCCTTTTGTCCCTGACTTACTACTTCACTGTCAGACCCCTCATACGGAGGATAAGGTATTACTGTTTCTATCTGTGCATAATCAGCATCAAGTTGTTTCTGTAATTCTTGTGCAATCTGTTTTGTGTTACCATTGGAAAATGAGTAACATACAACCAATATTCTTTTATCCATTAAATCATTTCCTAAATTTATAATAATATATTATTTTGTATTCTATATACTTATAACTATTTTAAACTTATTATAATATAGTTTCATCCATTATTTGAATGAGTTTAGAGTAATTTTATAGTTACTTTCCTACTTTTATAATAGTTATTATATAATTAATTTCATGAAAGACATATTTGATAACATACAATTTGGAAGATTTAATCTTAAAAGTCGTATTATTAGAACAGGATTATGGGAGTCAGAGAATAATTCCTCTAAAAATTTATCCACCGAGATTTATGACCGTTATGAATGCTTAGCAAAAAATGAGGTTGGCTTAATCATATCAGAGTTTATTTCATTATATTCTCATGATCGTTTCAGTGACTATTCTGATTACATTAAAAGTCCATACTTTATTAAGGAATTTAAGATTGTAACTGATATTGTTCACCAACACGATGTTCCAATATTTGCACAACTTGGTTTTATTAACTGTAATGTTAATGGTAAACAGATGATGCATGTTAATGATTTAACAGCAGAGGATATTAAGACTATTCAGACTGATTACATATTAGCTGCCAAAAAAATTGCCTATGCAGGTTTTGATGGTATTCAATTAAATATTGGAAATAATTTCTTCTTATCAAGAGTTATGGATCCATTTGAAAACCAAAGAACTGATAAATATGGTGGAAATACTTATAATAGAGTTCGTATGATTCTTGAAATAATTAAAGTTATTAAGCAATTAACCAATTTACATGTACATTGTCGAGTAAACTTATATAAGGATTTTGAGGATTCATTGGAAATTTGCAGAATACTAAGTGAAAATGGTGCAGACAGTTTACAGATTACAAAATTTTTATCACCACAATTCTTTAGAAGAAATACTCCAAACCAGGATATGTTAGTTGAATTTACAGATAAAGTGGCAAGTGTAGTTGACGTTCCTGTTGTATTGGGTGGTGGATTGTCTGATATGGAATCTATTAATAAGTTGATTAACAGTACAAATATTGAGTTTTTTTCAATGCAAAGACCATTTGTCAGAAGTCAAACATTCCTGTCACAATGGAAAAAGGATGGTTTCGGACAGTCTGAGTGTAAAACCTGTAACAATTGTTACTGGAAGAAAACAAGTACTTGCCTAATTAAATAATATAATAGGCTAATGTTTAATATAACATTATTCCTATTTTCATTATATTATTTTATTATATTATTGGAAGATGATTTCTCAATTAAATCATTTTATCTATATAACTTCCAAGATGTTTCTTTAGAAGTCTGACTATTGGTCCGATGATTATTGCTGATATTACTGTTCCTTCACGAACTCCTGCCAAGTGTCCTAAAAATACAATTGATAATATAATTGTAATAAGTACAAATGATACGTCAATAAATGGTTTGATTTTACCAAACTCTTTTTTGTATGCTTTTGCAAAAGCAACAATAAATCCATCAGCTGGTAGAAAAACCAGTTCTGTTTTTACTTCAAGTAGTACTCCGAATGCTATTACAACACAACTAAGTAGTAATACTGTTATTTGTGATAGATAATCTGTAGGATTTAAGAAATCCACTAAGAATAATGAAAAGTCCATAAATACTGAAAATGCTAGTCCCATTACTACTTGAAAATATTGTATTCTTGGAAACAGATCTTTTAAAAGAATTATCTGTATTATTACAAGTAGTACACTGAAGAAAAAGCTAGTTGTTCCTACACTTAAATTTGTTATTAAACTTAACACGTATGGTATACAAATTAGGGGAGATGTTCCTAAATTTGCTTTAATTGATAGTGCAGCCCCAAGTGATATTACAAATAAAGAAAATAAATATAAAACTAATTTTGTGGCTTTCATAATTATAATTTAATTTTACAAATATTTAAGTATTTCCTAGGAAACATTATTATATATGAAATTCAAAAACATAACAGAATTACCAGATGAAGAACTGGAAAACACACCATTCGAATTTATAATACAGAAACTACACGAAATATGTACAGTTAACCTAAACCAAAAACTAAAAGAACTGGATTTGACAATAAACCAGGCAAACTTCCTACTAGTTATTAATACAGAAGAAACACTACCCCAATCATACATATCCTCCTTACTAAACATACAAAGAGGAAGTGTAACCAAAGCATTAAAACGATTAGAAAACAAGGGATTAGTAGAAATATCACCAAACCCGGAAAATAAAAGTAAAAACTATGTGAAAATAACCAAAAAAGGAAGACAAGTAACAAAAGAATTTAATAACCAGATAAAAGAAATAGAAGACAACATATTTGAAAACTATACTAGTGAAGAAATATTAAAACTTAAAATAACACTCAGAAATCTATTTGAAAGATATGATAACTTATAGACTTTACACATAAATAATCAGTTTATAGTAATTCCAGAGTTACTATCATCCATTAATAAGATAAAATGAATATAATATATTAGGTGTTATTTTTTGAATTCAGAAAAATTAGAAGCATTTGTTGATGCAGTGCTGGCAATCATATTAACTGTCATAGTACTGGAACTGCCCCAACCTGAAAGTATAACATTCATGGGCTTCTGGGCTTTAAAAACAAACTTTTTTGCATATTTAATAAGTTTTATAGTAATTTTAACTAATTGGTATTTCTTCCATATTATCTTTGAAATTATACAGAAAATTAATGGTAAAGTTATATCCATGACAGGACTTGTTGTCTTTGTAATGTCACTCTTACCATACTTTACATTATTAATATCCGATAATTTCAGCAATTTAAATGCTCAATTATGTTACTGTTCATTTTATATTATTATAGAATTGTCCTATGATATCCTGTTCTGGATGATTACTAAAATTGAACATAATAAAGAATTAAATAACTTGTTAAACCTTAAAAGAACTGGAATACACTTACTATCCTATGTGGTTGGAATTGTTTTAGGAATAATGTATAAGCCCGAAATCATAGTTTTCTTCGTATTTATAACAGTTTTAACATGGTTTATTCATGTTTACTTATCCATTAAGGATATTGATGTTGAAAATGATAACATGTGCTAGTTTTTGTAACATAGCAATTGTTACACATTAAACACTTTGATTCTCCTTCCCCTTTTTCTTTCCAACTTTTTAGAAAATCAGCCTCTGCTACAAATGGACGATACATTGACAGATAATTAATACCTGTATTGTTTAACACTTCGTTCATATGTTTCATATCCTTAAAGCCACCACCTAAAATGACTGATATACCTGTCTGTTTGATTAATTGTGTGCTGAAGTTAACTAATTCATCTTCATTTGACACGTCTTTAGTAAAATATTTTGGTGATAAGGGTCTTGTAACCTGAATACTGTCTGCCCCATATTCTTCAAGTAACTTACATATTTCAATACTTTCATTTTGATCTATTCCACCTTTTCTGCCATCAAACGCATTTATTTTACAGCTAACATGAAAACCAAGAGTGTTTTTAATTACTTTAATAATTTCCAATACAATTCTAAGCCTGTTAAAAGTATTTCCCCCATAATCATCATTTCTTTGATTGAAATATGGATTAATGAACTTGGATAAATAAAAATTATTACCTAATGCTAATTGTATTCCATCAAATCCTGCCATTTTAAGTTTACGGGCAATTATAATAATGTCAGTCTGAATTTTACGAATATCATCCAATGTTAAATCATTAACTTGAATATCAAAGTCAATTTCACGATTAAATTTAATGAATTCTACCTGACCAAGAATAGGCACATTATTTTCATGAGTAATATCTGCTAAATTCTTTGCAATCGTCATAAAATTAGGTAAGTTACTTTTTATGGAATATTCAGAAAATCTGTCCTTAGGATAAAGTGATATTATCTCAGTTATTATCAAGCCGACACCACTACCTGATATGCGTTCATATTTATCATATAACTCATCCAGTGACTGTGTCTGCCAAAGCCCTGTTCTAACAATTCTACTGTTAAGTTCTAAATTTCCTAAATTACAAGTATCAAAAACGTCTTTCATAAAAATAGTTGGTAATAAATTATATAAAAAAGAAGTAGTAATTTTTAAGTTACTATATGAAATGCTTTCCTGTATTCAAGTAATATTTCATCCTTCTGCAAGTCATCAAATCCTACATGATTTATTTCATCAAAGTAATATACTACAAATTCATATAAAATTTTATTAGTTTTTCTGCCCTTATCCGTTAAATAATATTCTGTTTGAACTTTAGGAGAAGTGCTTATAATACTTTTTTCTATTAAACCAATTTCCTCCATATACTTTAATGTTTCCGCCAGTATATGATTACTTATAGTGGGATTAGCTTTCTTAAATTCTGAAAAATGCTTCATGCCCCTGAATATGCATGATAAAATACAGAATATCCATTTTCGGTTAAAAATATCTAAAGTAGCACCTATTGGACAAATATTATCCTCAATCATCTGTTTAACTCCCATAGTAATTATAAAGTTACTCTCACATTTATAAGTATATTATAATATATGTTTATCTAATTATATTAAGATGGAGATAAATAGAATGAAAATTAAGTACTGGAGCGATTTTGCTTGTCCTTACTGTTATATTGGAAATACCAGACTAAAAAAAGCAATTAAAGATTTGAACTTGGAAGATGAAATTGAAATAGAAGTACATGCTTTTGAACTAGACCCTAATGCACCAATGGATGTTAAAACCACTACTGTTGAACGTTTTGCAAGCAAATATGGATTGAGTATTAGTCAGGCAGAACAGGAAGTAAATAATATTTCCCAACTAGGTATTGATGAAGGTATTGATTTTAAATATGCATCAACATTATATACTAATTCCCGTGATGCTCATAGACTTATGAAATATGTTCAAAACTTGGATAATCCGGAACTAGTAGAAAAATTAAGTAATATCTTATTTGATGCTTACTTTACTAAAAACTTAAAACTAGCTGATAAGGATACATTGTACAATGTAGCAGATGAACTAGAATTAGATAAGAAAGAAGTTGAAAATGTCTTAGAGAGTGACCTGTATAATAAGGAAGTACTGGAGGATGAACAGGAAGCATACCTTAATGGTATTCATGCTGTGCCATTTTATGTTATAGACAACAAGTACAGTATTCCTGGTGCATTATCATATAATGACTTTAAAAACATTTTAAGTCAGGTAATGGAAGAAGATAATGTTACACAGGAAGATGAAGCACAAAACTGTTCTAATGGTACTTGCAGAATATAATCATAACAGGAGTTTATTATAATGAATTACTTTTTAACATAAATTTATAAATATAATCAAAGAATATAAAATTTTTCATTATACTATTAAATTCCCATATTTTTTAGAAATTTAATTTTCTACTATTAAATTCTCATATTTTTTATAAATTTAATTTTCAAAAACTATAAATTATATCGATTATAGAAAAATAATTATAGTAATATCTGGGTTGTAAACATGTTTAAAAGAGAAACATATTTAAAGCGTATAAGAAATCTCATAGATAAAGATGATGTGAAGGTAATATCTGGTGTCAGACGTTCAGGAAAAACTTGTTTAATGAAACTTATCGTGGATGAACTAAAGCAGATGAACATACCTGAAGAAAATATTATTTACATATCATTTGAATCAAGTGTTTATGATGATATAAATAATTATAAAGATTTAAATCAGTATATTTCAGAAATAACAGAAAACTTAAATGGTAAACTGTATTTTCTTTTTGATGAAATACAGGAAATAAGTAAATGGGAAAAAAGTATTAGTGCATTTAGAATAGATTATGATGCAGACATTTATATTACAGGTTCTAATTCGAAATTATTATCCGGTGAATTATCAACTTTATTATCTGGTAGGTATAAGACAATTAATGTATATCCTTTCTCTTTTAGGGAAATTGTAGATTATAATCAAATAAGATATGATTTAAATTATGAAGAAAAGATAAAATTATTTAATGAATATTTAAATTATGGTGGTTTTCCTGGACTTCTCAAATATGATTCATATGAGAAAAAAGAATCATTAAAAGATATATATAACTCAGTAATATTAAAAGATATACTTAACAGAAGTAATATTAAAAATAATAAACTTTTAATTAAAACAATGCAGTATATGATAACAAACACGGGACAATCATTTTCATCAACAAAAATAATTAATTATATAGATAGAAATAATAAGGATTTACTTGATGATAAAAAAAGAAGAAAACCAAGTTCAAATACTATAATAAATTATGTTCAACATGCACAGGATGCATATTTATTATATGAGGCAAAAAATGAAAATCTGGTAGGTAAAGAAATATTTAAAAATTTAGAAAAATATTATGTTGTAGATCCTGGATTTTATTATATATTTAAGGATGAACAAAGAAGATCTTTAGGAGCACTTCTTGAAAGTATAATTTATATTGAATTGCTTCGTAGAAATTATGAGGTCACTATCGGTAAAATATATGATATTGAAGTTGATTTTGTATGTAAAAAACCCGGAAAAATAGTATATATACAGGTATCTCAAAGTATACTTGATGATAAAACAAGACAAAGAGAGTTAAAATCATTAAAAAAGATTAAGGATAATTATCCAAAATATATATTAACATTAGATCAAATACCAATGCCTACTCATGATATAATTCATAAAAATATAATGGATTTCTTATTGGATGATGAAATATGAGTAATAAAAGCTTATTTTATCTATTGTAGAATTCATTTCAATATTTTTTTTAAAAAATTTTACTAAATGTAACTATCCTTTGTAATTTGTAAAAAAAGTGTTAAATAAAAGAAACAGTTATATTTTGTGTTTGTAGCATGTTTTTTCATGGTTGTTAATTATTCCCATCTGTTCAAGGTAGGAGTAGATTGTTATGCTTCCAATGTATTTCATTCCTCTTTTTTTAAGATCATTACTTATAGTGTCTGATAATGGTGATGTTTTCTGGAAGTTTTCTGGTGTGTCTATTAATGCTTTGTTGTCAGTAAAGCTCCAAAGATATTTGTTAAATGTAGTGTATTCTTCCTGTATCTGTTTGAATACTCTTGCATTATTTATTGAGGCTTCTATCTTCTTCCTGTTTCTTATAAGGTTAGCATTCTGTAATAATTCTTCTAGTTTTTCATCATTGTATTCTATAATCTAGTCTATTTGGAAGTTGTCGTATGCTTTTCTGAAGTGTTCTTTTTTGTTTAGCATTGTCTGCCATGAGAGTCCTGCCTGAAATGTAACAAGCAGTAAGTTTTCAAACAGTTCCTGCTCGTCATGTACTGGAGTTCCCCAACAGTTGTCATGATAATCTATCCATTTATCTTTTGCCCATGAGCATCTTGTTAGTTTTTTCATGAGTATACTTTATATTTTGCTTTAATTATTTATTTTGCAAATTATAAAATCTATTATTAGAAGGAGTGTTTGTTTATGAATAGTGATTTTAATAGGAATGATGTTTGTTTTTCTCTTTGTGGTTTAAATTGCAGTTTATGTCCATTGTTTGTTAGGGGCAAATGTGCTGGTTGTCTTAAGGGCAGTTACTGTTATAATATGTGTATTATTGCTCCTTGTAGTATATAGCATGGTGGTGTTGATTATTGTTTTGAGTGTGAGGAGTATCCTTGTGATAAATATGATGGGATAGACGAGTATGATTCCCTGATGACTCATAAAAATCAGTTAATTGACCCGGCTAAAGCTAAAAAGATTGGTATTAAAAAATATGATGAAGAACAGGTACAGAAAAAGGCTATTTTAACCAGGTTACTTGATGAATTTGATAATGAGGATGATGTATTCTTCTGTTTAGCTGTTAACTTACTTGAACTTGATGATTTAAACAGTATAATTGATTTGTTAGATTCAGATAGAGTTATGGAAGCAGATGATAAGTTAAAGTTTATTAAGAATGAATTATTAAGTGTTGCAAGTAAAAATGGTGTTGTTTTGAAATTGAGAAAAAGACACGATTCTTGGTTTGATTAATAATTTAGGTCTTATTATAAAAAAATAGTGATTAAAGATTTTATAATTCTTTAAATATTAATATTCTTTTAGTATTTTTTCTGTAATTATTACAGCTGATTCAACCATTTTTGGACAGAATTTTGTAAATAAATTATTGTCTAAAGCATAGTTTATTCCTTCTTGTGTAGTTATATCACGTCCTAATAATGTATTGCATATATATGATCCATTTTCTTTTTTGAATTCATCGAGGAATTTATCACAACCTTCGTCTGATTTTAGTTTACTTTCAATATCATCTATTTCTGATTTTCCGTATTTTAAACCTAAAACCATCAAAGCACCCGTACATGCACCACATACTTCTCCCTTTCTCATTCCACTTCCAAAGCATCCTCCTATTTTCAATGCTTTTTCTTTAATGATTCTATATTCTTCTGAAAATGCAGCAAATACTGCTTGTGAACAATGATATTTTTCTTCAAATAATTTCAATGTATTTTTTTATGATTCATAAAGATATTCCCTTTAATTTTTTTCAAAATTAAATGTTTTTCTAAGTTATTTTTTTACATAAAAATGTTTATATATGCAAACCGACATTACAACAAGTACTACTATTCTTGGATATTATTATCAAGTTAGTAAATATCCTTAAATTACTAGAGATAGTATAAATTTATTATTTGAATTGTAATTCTTTTGATAATTCTAACAGTATCTTCAATATTTATCCTCGCAAAACAGTAAATAGAATGTAGATACAATGCTTCTAATTACTCTTTTTATATAATATTAAATATAATTCTAACTTTTATAATAAATGTATCTCTATTCTTGGTATGCTAAGTAATTTTTCTAGTGAAATATTTAACTTATTTTATTTTTAGAGGGTCATATAAAAATGTTATTAAAAGTTTCTAAAAAAGATTAGAAGATTTATAAATAAGTATTATAAAACTCTTCTATTTTATCAAATGGAATTACATCAAGATTATCATATAAGTCTACGTGAACAGCATCTGGTATGATCAGTAATTCCTTATTGTCTCCTTCAAGTTTTTCAAATTCGTCTTTTGAGAAGTAACAAGAGTGTGCTGCTTCACCGTGAATTATCAGTACTGCAGATCTTATTTCATCAGCATAATTGATTATTGGCTGGTTCATAAATGACATTGTTCCAATTGTATTCCATCCTTCATTACTGTTTAAGCTTCTTGGATGATATCCTCTTTCTGTTTTATAGTATGCATGATAATCTTTTACAAACTGTGGTGCATCCTCTGGTAGTGGATCTATTACCCCTCCAGCTCTTACGTATTCACCATTTTTATAGTCCTGGGTTCTCTGATTGTTCAATGCTACTTTTACTTCATATCTGGCATCTCTATTATCCTGTTGGTCGAAGTAACCGTTTGCATTTACACGACTCATATTGTACATCGTACTTGTTACTGTAGCTTTGATTCTGGTATCAATACATGCTGTGTTTAATGCCATTCCACCCCATCCACAGATTCCGAGTATACCAATTCTTTCAGCGTCCACTTTATCATTGGTTGAAAGGTAATCTACTGCTGCCTGAAAGTCTTCAGTATTGATATCAGGGGATGCCATGTATCTTGGTGTTCCTCCACTTTCACCAGTAAATGATGGGTCGAATGCTATTGTTAAAAATCCACGTTCTGCTAATATCTGTGCATATAATCCTGAACTTTGTTCTTTAACTGCTCCGAATGGTCCGCTTATTGCTATTGCCGGTAATTTACCTTGAGCATCCTTTGGTTCAAACTGGTCTGCTGCAAGTGTTATACCATATCTGTTGGTAAATGTTATTTTACTATGATTAACTTTATCACTTTTAGGGAATACTTTATCCCACTTGTCTGTTAAGTTTAATTCAGTCATTATAATCACAATCTAAATATTAATTATTATATTTTTGTATATTATTTTTAACAAAAATAGTTATTGTGACATTTTTGCCACTAAAAAGAAATTTAAGTATGAAATATTAAATAGTTAAATATGTTCCTAGAGGAAAAACTGTACAGTAATCAATTTGAAAGAAATGGTGTGGGCAGAGCACTAAAAAGTATCAGTAACAAGTGGACGTTTTATATATTGAAGGATCTCTTTATTGGTAAAAAGCATTTTACGCAATTTCAGGAAAATCGTCCCGATTTAGACAATAAATCACTTACCAGATGTCTTAAAAGTATGGAAAACAATAACCTGATAGAAAAAAGAATTGAAGATAATATAACTGAATACTATTTGACACAGAAGGGAAGAAAATTAAATAAGGTATTATATGAATTAATTGTCTTTTCACTTGATACTAATGAAGACGGATTCTATACATCAGAAGAAATAGAATTTATAAAAGATGCTTATACAGATATTCTTAAATTGTAGAAAAAGTGTTAAAAAAAGAAAATATTTGGATTATTTTAATTGTAATCCATCTTTAAATGCTTCACCTACTCTTTCCTGTACTCTGTAGTAACCGTGAGTGTATGGATCAAATGCTATTGCATCAAGTTGTTCAATATTAATATTTTCTCCATCAATTATGTTTTCTTCAGCAGAAACATTTACTATTTTTGCAATTACTCCACAACCATATTCATCATCCTGATATTCTATGAATTCACATTCAAAACATACAGGGAATTCATTGATGATTGGTGCATCCACGTTTTCTGATTTTGTTGCTGTTAAGTTTGTTTTCTCAAATTTGTTTGGAGTATCATTTGCTGATGCTATTCCAAAGTAATCTGCTTCCACTACGTGTTTACTGTCTGCTATGCTCACTGTAAATGCTTTTCTTTCAATAATGTTTTGTACTGTTTTATGTGTTTTTGTGAGTTTTAATATTACATGGTCTCTTGAAAACATTGTCCCCCATGCAGCATTCATTACATCAACACTATCATCTTCATTATATGTTGCAACCATCAATACTGGCATTGGAAATATTGCTTCTGTTGTTTTAATATTCTTTTTCATGGTATAATCCTCCTTGTTTTTATATAGGCTATTATATAATAAGTAATCTATGACATTAATTATTCTGTATTGTGTCGGAGTTTTGATTGTATGCTTTTGCAACACATTTCCATTGTCCATCCATCTTTAACAATAGAAGTACATCAGTAAAGTCTATACGGTTACCCAATTGTTCTTCAAGTACTCTTACTACTGCAAGACTTTCTTCTAAGAGTAGTATGTCAATTGCATTGATTGCCAGATAATTTTTAAAAAATATTTTTAAAGAAAAATGAAAAGAGGATAAAAAAAATGGATAAAAGAGGGTTATTTGATTAAACAGTGTATTCAACACCGTTTACATATAATTTATAATTTCCACAAATTATTGAACCATAATTTGTTAAACAATTTAAAGAGATTAATCCTGAAATAAGCAGTAACGTATTATCTGATACCCTTAAATTCTTAATAGAACAGGAACTTGTTATTAAGGAGATTAATGAACAAAGCACTAAATATCATTTAACAGAAAAAGGAAAATCATTAAATAGGATAATGTATGAATTAGGCGTTTATGGTATCCATTCAGATGATTATGATTCTTGTAGAGAAGAAATAAATGAATATTTCAGAGAAATATTCAAAATAGAGTAATTATTGGAGTGAATCATTAGCGATTTTAACTCCCATATTATAAGCTTCCTCTAAATCCTTTGGAAACTGTGTTTGTCTCTGCTGTTTTTTATCTTCTTCATCAAACCACGTGTTAACATACCTTGAATAATCATCAAACTGATAAGTGTTGTTTACTTTTAATGAATATGGTTTTGAGTATACTCTTTCAATGAACATTACTTCTAAAAAGTCAAATACACTGTTATAAAATGGCATTGAAGGATTATCCTCCTTAATATTCATGTCATATATCATACCTATTGGCATACGTTTTTCTGTAATGTCCAAGTCATCAGCATAAGGATATTGTGGGAAACAAAATCTTTCAATAAATGATCTTAACATTCCATTAATATCAGCAAAGTATACAGGTGCTCCAAATACTATGCCATCACATGTACGCATATCAGCAAGAATATCCTTAATATCATCATTTACTGGACATGTAGCATAGAATGGACTATCCTTTTGTTTACACATAAAACATGACCTGCAACCAGTATAATTTAAATCATACAAATCCACTGTTTCTATTGTTACATCATCCACTTTACCTTTTAAAGTGTCTTTTATTCCTTCAACTGCTTTATTAAGTAACTCTTTAGTGTTATTATTTTTTCTAGGGCTGCTGTTGATTATATAAAATTTCATAATATAACTCCTCGTTAAGAAGTAATTATGTAAAAATTCTTATTTATAAAAAGTAGTTAGTTCAGGGTGACCTGGGAAGTCATAGAAAATATATACTAATTATAGGATTCATTTTATGTATACGATTTTTTTATCACTGCCCCCCTAGCATATTATTGCAGTTATAACTGTAATTTTTATGTAAATTCTGGAAAATTGTAGTTATAACTACAATTTTTTATTTTTTAGTAGAAAAATAAAGTTATATATTCTATAAATTCATATATAAATATATGGTTAAAAGAGATTTGTATTTAAATAGAATTATCCCATTGATTGACAATGAATTAATCAAGGTAATAACTGGTATTAGACGTTGTGGTAAGTCTTATATGTTGGGTTTAATTCGTGAAGAATTAATGAATCGTGGAATAAATGAGGATAACATTGTTTTTATTAATTTTGAATCAGCCAAGTATAGAAATGTGAAAAATTCCAGAGAACTTGACTTACTTATTGAAAGTCTTGTTAAGGATATTGAAGGTAGATTCTACATATTTTTTGATGAAGTTCAGAATGTTGATGGATGGGAGTTATCAGTTAATGCATGCCGGGTTGACTGGGATTGTGACATTTACATTACAGGTTCCAATTCCAAGTTACTTTCAGGGGAGTTGGCCAGTTACTTGACTGGCAGATATTTTGAAGTGAAAATGTATCCTTTTTCTTACAAAGAATTTCTGGATTATAAGGGTGTTGATGCTTCTGATGATTCTTTTATTGAATATGTGGAATATGGTGGTTTACCTCAGATTTTTGATTTAAGTAATGATGATAAACTAAAAAATTTGGATGATATTTTTAATTCAATATTGTATAAGGATACACTGACTAGATACAAAATAAGAAATCAGGACTTATTTGAAAGGTTGATTATTTTTTTAATGGATAATACGGGTAAAATATTTTCTGCTAATAGTATATGTAATCATCTTAAGAAGGAAAAGGATTCAAAAATTGCTCCTGAAACAATTCGTAATTACATTAAATATTTAAGCAATTCTCATTTAATAACAGGTGTTCAAAGAGAAGATATTGAAGGAAAAGAGATTTTCACTACTAATGAAAAATATTATATCATTGATCATGGTTTTAATCAGGTTTATAATGGAAGAAATGTAACTAATATATCCAGAACTATAGAAAACATAGTTTTTATTGAGTTATTAAGAAATGATTACAAAATATTTATTGGTAATTTAAATGATTATGAAGTTGATTTCATTGCTAAAAAGGGTAAACAGAAGATATATATCCAGGTATCATATTTATTAGCTTCAGAGGAAACTGTTAATAGAGAATTCAGACCTTTACTAAAAATTAAGGATAATTATCCTAAGTATGTATTGTCAATGGATAAATTTGATTTTTCACGTGAAGGAATTATTCATCAGAATATAATTGATTTTCTTGTTAATGGTTTAAAATAGTAATTTATTATATCAGTATATTA
>OCVV011278588.1_pt1 | contig 53201 bp, 28 predicted proteins | sample 1539721 | NCBI WGS metagenome assembly OCVV01 (sample SAMN02144230, study PRJEB22623) | gut metagenome | biome: sheep rumen | host: Ovis aries | place: New Zealand
CGATGAACGCTATTACCAGCTGAATTCGGAATTGTTTCATTTCGCGCCCTCCTTTCTGTATTGTACACGTGCGCCCTGCGCGTCATAAACTACACCTCGATGGAAGATATGCAACCTTCCGCCACGAATGAATTTCTGCGCCTTCGTACTTCGTTCATCATCCCTTTGTACATTGTTTAGGTCTGTCATGATCTGTGGCGGATTGGTGGTGATCACGAACCTGTTTACCGGAGTACTGTTGCTCGCCGTGAAGGAATAGGTATTGCCTGTCCGGATCTCCGTCGCAACCCCCGTCACGCGGTCATACAGATAGATCGTCTCTCCCTCGTACTCGAACGAGAAGGTATACTCACTATCGCTTCCCGCCCGGAACGACAGGTTCCGCTCGTCAAAACTCTCCACCGCCGCTACCGCCATCTCGCCGGCGGGTTCCACTACCGCCAGATAAGGAGCACGTGCATCGCCTTCCGCTTTCTTGCCTTCCCATCCTAATTCATAGGCATCTCCGAACTCCGAATGAGAGAGCAGGAACACTTTGTCGCCCCAATTCTCGGATTCTACGTTCAACCGCATTACTGCCGGCACAATCGGAGCATCCTCAGCCTCTGCCTCAACCGCCGGTAACCGTCTGGGCAAACGAATCGGAGTAGTGGATGATCTGAAATTGACGCTATCCATTACTATTTTGCGGTAATCCAGAGTCAGGTTACCGTTACGCGTTGTCTTCACGAAGAAGCCCTGCATCGGCGGGATAGTGGACATACCTACATATGAAGCAGCGTTCACCGGTACGGCACTATATTGTCCGGCACTTGTCTTGTCCACATTGATTGCATCGCCGGGCTCTCCTCCAGCTGTGTATTGCACATACGAACCGGCATTGAAGATATAGATCGTAGGCTCGGCGCCGTCAAAATCACCGGCTTCCATCGCGCTGATATTGATCGGAGCCACCCAGGAGTTAGCCACCATGGCGAAACCTTCAGCGTCCGTAGAGTATGTCAGCGGAATAACTTTCGTATCCGGCTTATTCAGCATCGCCGTCCATGAATAGGTCTTGGTAGCCGCCTGAGTGATGGTATAGCCCACGAACGGGTCTATACGATCTTCGTTCTCCACCCAGACCCATGTACCGCCTAATACGGGATTACTGATGTATGACCACCGGCACATCCATGCCGCGTAGTATTGCTCTATAGCTGTCATACGGGTCGCAAACGGTGATCCCATATACTGCCATACCGGATTAGCCGTATTGGCGCCATCGCCTTTGGAGTAGTATTCAACGGTGGCAGGTACATCGCCTACAGGATCTCCCCAGATAAGCGCTCCGTTACCGGTTGCATCAGCATGAATAGTGATATCTCCGTCTTCCAGCGGGTAACGGGTCAGGAAGTCATTATTGTACGTACGCTTGATAAATCCGGTCAAGGACAGAGCTCCTTGCGGAAGCACCTCAAGAGAGCCGTTATATGTCTTTGTCAGATAGGAACCTTGTGCCAAACGGGCAGACGAAGCATGCGCATCCGCTATATCCACTTGGCAGGGGCGCTCGATACGTACCGCGTGGAATGCCGAAGGAATCATGGTGCCGTGATTCGGACCCCAGTTGTTCTTGTTGCTCCATAGGTGATCGCCACTGCCTGGAGCGGCACCGTCGCCTCCGTTATCAAAGACCAACGAGCAGTCGGCTATGAACAGCGGATCGGCAATCAGCAGGTAATCCAGTATCTGTTTCACCATCTGCTTGGAGCCATCATTCATTGCGCTCATTCCGGCGGATTGGATACCAAGAATCATGAATCGGGCCTGAATCTCTGTTTGGCGCTCACAACAGGTCACCAAATCGCCATGATTATCATCATGAATAGTGGCGATGAAGATAAAATCGGGGATAGCTACAGGTGAGAAACCTTGTAATGTAGCACTCGTTAGTACGTTTACATACTCATCTCCGCCTTCATCATACACACCGATCTCCACTGCGGGATCAAAGATCTGGTGCGCTGCACAGAGCAGTTTCATTCTGTGCTGCGACGGGGATGGATTATACGGATCAGATGATATTCGCCAGTTCGGTTGAGCAGACACGAAGGCCTCCATCGAAAGAACCGGTTTCTTGTCTATCAACGAACCTACCGCATTCGTATAACTCTTGCCGTCATCATCGGATGTCCTTGAGTTCGGGAAGTCAGTCATGACAATCAGGTCGAACTGCGAATAATACTGCGCGATAGCTATCTCATTCGTAGTAGAATAATCGTTGACGGCCGTAAGGGAATAACCATGACTGTTTAGATATTCAAACAACGCATTTCCTGCACCTTGACCGCTGGTGATACCTTCTGTAAATCCGCCTCCCTTTTTTCCTTCTACTACCCATGCTACCGTTGGTTGAGCGGTAGGCGCTAAGAGACGCAACTCTAACGACGTATTGGCGGAAACGCTATTACAAGAGTTGGTAGCGGTTACTGTTAAAGAAATCGTATTATCCGCGGTAATCAATGGTTGACCACGGAGATATACTTTGTTATCCTCCAGCACGAGAGAACAATTGATTGTTGATACATCGAAGGAAGAACTTATCTGGTCTGCACTGGTAACTTCGAATAGTGCCAAATTGACCGAATGGAAATTATCTAAATTATTCTTTATATAATAGTAATTGTATATAGCCGTTATAGTGGGAGCGGCCGTCATGTTGGTAATCGTGACGGTATTCGAGCGCTGGTGGCAATTCTTGGTAGCTACCGCATGATAGTCGCCCGGCTCGGTTACATCGAGCGTCATTCCGCTCTCTCCCGGGACAAGCACTCCGTCCTTATACCATTGAATAGTAGCAAATTCTTCGTAATCGTCTATCGTTATGGTCACCACCTCTCCTGCACATTTAGCCGACTTTAGCGCCGAGATGACACATGGATCGTCTTTACATTCCGCCACCTCCACGCGGTAGTAGGCCTCCGCCTCGGCATAACACCCCGAAGCTGACAGGGTGGCGGTGATGATGGACGATCCGTTATCCAAAACAGTCACTTCGCCCGTTGCCGGATTGACCGTTGCCACCTGGGTATCCGAAGAGGAGTAAGTCAGCGTTCCTAAAGTCGTCACGCTGCCCGTCTGAGCCGCAGTATAGGTGAAGGGCGCATCGCCTTCCGTCACCTGTACAGTGTTACCCGGAATCGTGGTCGTCCAGGCGATAGCCGCAGACTCGGAGCCGCCTACACCTACTAAATCCACACCATATATATTTGCTCCTCCGCTGAAGGTGATATATAAATAATCCATAGCATTGAGTAGCACCGATGGATAAATATCTACGTACGTATTTGAGGAGCTAAACGATGTGCCGGACGCATATTCCACCCGGCTACCCGAAGTGATATCCGTAAACTTGCTCTTGCTATCAGCATAAACTCCGGAATAATATACACCTGTCACCGTTCGGTTTGAACCGCTACTATATAGATATATCCGCACTTTCACTACATTGTCGATATACGGATTGATACACATGGCGTTTAGCGAACCGACAGTATGGGTAAAATTGTGTCCGTCTATCGTTGCGGACTTAGCACTCGGGGACGAACTGCTACCTCCGAAATCCTTCAGAATACGCCCCACACTCGTTTGCTCGATATAATACCTCGGCTTGGCGGATCCACCGGCATTGATATAGCCGGTTGAAATGACGTAAAGCATTTTGTCCGTAAAACAGGTCGATACGTTCACCACCTTCGTTTCTGTGTGTGCACTGTAAGAAGCGTTCGCTGTAGAAGTCGCCTGGAAGGTGAGCGTTGACCCCAAGAATCCGTCGCCTACATCGTAAGTACCGCTGTTACCGGTGATATTCGTAGCTATGCCAGCAGGTACCGGATCATCCAACAGCGTCAAGGTAATAGTCACGCCTTCCGGTGATGTCACAGATATAGGATAGCGTGCACCTGCATTGACATCGGCGTCGTATGTCCATACGAATGTCGGCACCGGCAGATCCACCGTGATAGTTTTGGTTTCTGAAGTCTCGCCGCATGCTCCGGCAGGATTAGATGCATTGATCTTGATCTGCGTTCCCAGCGGAACCGAACTTCCTACTACTAACTCACCCGTGGTGGCATTAAAACTCACGCCATCTATCGGGCCATTGGTCCATGCTAAGGTCACCGGCTCCGAGCAATCCGAACTAACCGAAATTGTTGTGTTCGATCCCTGCGTCATGGTCACCGGACAAGTCCATGTATAGGTAGCGCTTGTCTTCGGACGAGTAATAGTTACCGTACCTATATTCGTACTATTACTGTTACGCCATAGGTAGAATTCTGTCTCGCCGATTAGCTTATCGCCGCTTGTTATTTCATAATCGGTCCCCTGGGTAATCGTGGCAGCTAAAACAGAACCGCTACTGCCCGGTTTGATGGCATTGGTAGTTATCTTGATCTGATTGGCGTTTTCGGATGAATTGATGGAGATGATATCCCCTTCTTTTAACTCGCAATCCAAAGTAACATGGATATATACGTCGCCGCTATTGTAGTTCAACTCTGAATTTCGGATGCGCATATTACCACTGGAATTCACATAGAGCTCTGCCTCTCCGCCTTCAAGCGTCTCCAGCCAACTGCCCGGCAATGCATGTGTTCCTGCGGCTATATTGACATCGGATAAACCGGTCTTGGGAGTCCAGCTAAACAACTCTCCGCCTTCTGTTCCCGGACATAGCACTCCGAAATCTTTCGCTTTCACTACTACCGAAGTGGCTGCGCTCCAACAACCTGAAGAATGGTACGAACGGATATAATAGGTTCCGGGGATCATTACATCTTTCGTCGCGCCCGATTCGGTGGTAGCTGTTCCATCCGCTGCGTCTTGCCAGTACCAGGTGTTATCCGCTGCCGGAGTACCGCCTGCTGTCAGGGTAATGACTCCGCCGCTCACTGTTCCCTTGCTGATTGGTTCCGGTTGCGTAGCTGGGCAAGCGGTTGAAATAGAACCGGTTATAGTAATAGGTAGATTAATTACAAAGTATTTTTTGTTCCCTGCGGTGGACTTGAAACGAATTTTAAATGTGATGGTTCCTGCAAGCGCTGTTCCTGACAGACTGGGGAAAGTAAAACTAAAAACACCGTTGTTGGAAGATGTAACATCACTGGATGTGTAAGAAGTAGTACCGTCAGTGAGGACGGCTTGATATGTATAGTTCGCGCTCTCTGTTACGATGGTGGCTGATATTGCAGTTGGAGAAAATGCATACCCGGAAGCTACAGTAAACTGAGCTGAGACGGAGTAATTATCGCTCCATTCATCCGCATTGATATTGGAACTTGGAAGAAATTTAACTGAATAAGGTGCGGTTGCGCTCGAGTAAGAGGAATTACTGGACGCTGTACCACTCCCTTTGGAAAAAGAAGTAGCGGATGCTGTTACATGGGCATTAGTGGAACTAGAGGTAAAAGTAGACGCATAACTGGCAGACGTACTATTTCCAATCGTTATAACTACTGGTTCCGCTCCCCACACTTGACCGGTAAAAAGAACGGACAGCATCAAAACAGAGTAAAACTTTTTCATTCGCGTTAGATTTTTGATTACGTGCCACAAAATTACTACTTTTATTTGATTTCTCCAAATAAAAAGAGAAAAGTGCGTCCTTTTTTACGCACTTTCCACCTTTTCCGTCAATTTGTTCACATTATTTGTATCTAGGAGACTAGGATCCTAGTATACTAGTCCCCCCTATCTTATACTAAAAACCTCGTGTTTTTCTCCGTGCAGCGGACATCTTCTCTTTAATACCGCCTTCTGCTAAAAACTGCGCCTCTTTCTTTTTAATCCAGTTCCACATGCCTCTATCTGCCTGATGGATTAGTGTCAACGCTACATTGCAGAACTCCTCTATGCTCCATTTTTCGTAGTATTTCTGGTAGTCCGCAAGCTCATGATGGCGGTAGCAATAATTAACCATCGCGCTATAACGAGGATGAGTATTGTTCCATTGTTCCAGTCGATGGATCATGAGTTGGTCTTCATAATCTTCACGCAACTCGATTAGGCTGCCTCTCGCTACATTAACCAGTTTCAACTGCATCTCTGTACTTGTTAATCCATCTTCTGTTCCTTCGGCAATATTCTGTTTTCCGCTTCTCGCGGCTTGTTGCATCTGGTCTTGTGTTCGGTCTCCGCGCTCAAGATAGCGTTCTTTATACCAATAGGTCATATCAAAAAGAATCTTCGTCTTTTTGTAAAAGATAAGATCCCTGTAATCTCCATTGGCATCTAAGAAACCGCCATCATTCAACTTCGCCATAGCTTCATTGATTTTATAGAACACTAGGACCCTAGAATTCCTAGGACCCTAGTATACTAGTATACTTCTAATTCCGCTGCAAAGGTACTACAAATATTGCACATATGCAAGCGTTCGGGTTATTCTTTGCTAAATAAAAAGAAATTTTATGTATTAAAGGGGCTTATGGGGCATTTATGCTCGCATAAAATGACCTATGGGCACATTTAATACAAAAGCCCTTAGGCTTGGCCCGCCTTTGCATATGCCCGGCAGGACGCGAACGTACTTTCGAAGGGTTCCCTCTCAGGGTAGCAGGTCGAAGGTACTACAAAAAAATGACATACGCAAGTTTGTATGCCATTTTTCTGCATTTTTTCACTAAGCCTCTAATCCTCTCATCCACTCAGCCATTAAGCCTCGGAGCGTTTACGACGGAAGTAAACAAACATCCCAAAAGCGAGGGACATCAGCATCAGCGGCAGCACCGCATCGCCGATGGGTTGTAATAATGGATTCTCCCAATCATTTTTCCTTACCCCTCCGGGGCGTTTAGGCGATTTAGCCGGCGCGTTAGATGCCCCCTCATAGGTAGCCGTACCATCCGCATTGAGCTCCGGATTAGCGCTGTAGGTACTACCCGACCCCGACATGGTGCTCGTCGATTGGAACGTGGCACCCGGAGCCGTAGCTCCGAATGCGTTCTGTTCCTCTTGCTGCGTCGCACCGATTATCTGCGCCGTTGCGCTGAAACTAAGCGCCAATAACAAACTGATCAATCCAATTACTCTTCTCATATATTTCATCCTTTCATTTTTCATCTTTCGTCTTTCATTTCACAATCTGTCCCTCCGCGCTATATACTTTGCCACCGCGGATGATATACAGTTTGTCATTGTAGATTATCTTCTGCGCCTCCGTAGCCTCAGCATCCAGATCGGTTACGCCGGTAGCTATCTCCGGTGCGCCGAACAACTGCTCACCGATGACGAAGCGGTCGCCTTTTTCGCCACTCTCTGCGGTGAACGTATACTCGTTCTCTCCGCTGATCAAGGTGGATCGATGAGCTTCCATATCGTTGAGATACAACTCCTCTTCACCTACATAGTGGAAGGTGATCGTAAACTCCGACTTCGTTCCTGCAGCGAATCCAAGGATAGCACCTTCCATCTCCGGTTGTGCGGACATAGACAAGTTACCAATTGGCGACAGAGCGTACAACTGCGAGCAGTTATTACCGCCTACATACTCTCCATCCCAACCATTATCGAAGCCCTCACTGAACCGCTCGCCGGACAGCAGATATACATCGTTTCGTATCTCGCCGTCACTCATGGTAACACGAAGGGTTGCTATCTCGTTTGAAGCCTTCATACGTCTCGGTGCGCGCCTTGCTTCATTCATATCGTTGGTGGCTGTACGTACCAGACGGTCATAATCCAATGTAAGTGTAGTATTGGCGCCTGTTTCATTTTTAATCTCAAACGCCTGCATAGCCGGAATAACCTTCATGCCTTCCCAAGCACCTGCGGACACAAGCGTTCCGGTTCCGAATACCGGTATCTCATACCATTTACCGGCGGCACGTTCGCCTAAGTTACCAGACTCACTGGTAGGACCGCCATCCGGATCATGACCCGTTTCATAAATGAATACCGACGCCTTGGCACCGCCGAAATCTTCTTCCTCAAAGTTCACAATCTGGATCGGAGCCGTCCAGCTGTTACCAACCATGTTCGTTCCGGACTTGGCATTATTGTATATAGTCAGTTTTTGCGTCTTGGTAGAAGCCAGCGTACCATCAAATGTGTAGGTTGCCGGTGTACTTTGCAATCTTGTTACACCTACCCCCGTAAAAGCATCATACATCTCCGCGTTATAGTTCCAACGGCCGGTTTCATTGTTGGTCACATACGCATAATCACCCATTGTCCAACGGGACGCAGAGTTCAATGGTACTGCTACATATTGCCAGAGGTTCACTCCTTCTTCGGTATGCGCTATGCTGTACATCTCTACACTCGCCTGCGTCGTTCCTTCGTCGTTGTCGAAGATGAGTGCACCCTGACCGCTTGCATTGCTCTCGATAATCAGGTCCACAGGGCGTGTCGGCAGGTGGAGCGTGTAGCGGTTGTCCTCCACGCGTGTGATAGTACCGTCTATCGCCATCACGCCGTCGCTGGCAATGGTCAGCTTGCCGGTGTACGGATAGGTGCTCTCATTCGTGCTCGTATGGATCTTCAGGTAGCCGGCTTGTGCCACATAGTTGCCCGATACCACACACGGCTTGTCAATACGTACCGACGCATATTGGTTCGGCATGGTGTTTCCTTCCCAGTTTGCTGCGGTGTTCCAGTTCTGATCGGCTGGTCCGGCACCGCCATTGAAGATAACAGAGCAGTCCGGAATGCTGGCGGCATCGCTTATCATCAGGTAGTTGATGAATCCGCGCACCATCTCTTTTCCGTCACTCGTCAGGTTATTCATCGTATTGGCGTTCAAACCGAAGATCAGCATACGTGCCGCGGGGTTCACCTGACGCTCGCAGCAAGCGATATAGGTAGTTCCATCATCTGTAATCGAGCCGATGAAGACGAACGGTGCATCTGCCGGCAGGAAGCCCTGCAGCGCTTGTCCGCTACCCACGGTGGATACACTGATAGCACTTCCGGCGCCGAACTTGCCGCTGGTGCCGAAGATCTCATCGGCGTTACAGAGCAGCGTGATGTCGTTCTGCGTGTTGGACGTGTTCTGCGGGTTGCTCGGGATCTCCCAGTTCGGGCATTGCGCCACGTAAGCCTCGAAGGTCAGCATCGGTATATGGTCTTTCAGCAGACCTATTGCATTTGTATAACTCTTCGATTTGTCATTTCCGGAAGGAGCCGTCTGGCTGTTCGGGTAGTCGGTCAGCACGATCAGGTCATACTGCGAGTACTCTTTCACCAGTTCCGCCTCGCTGGTCGTCCAATAGCAGTTGCGCGCCGTCACGGTATAGTATTTCTCCAACTCCTGATAGAGATCCACATCGCTACTCTTATCCGCATCTACTTCGTCTTTAACGCCCTTGACGGCTACTTCTTTTTTATCTTTTATCGTGGTCTTTGTTGCAATCCATGCGATGGTCGGTTTGGCGGTAGCCGGGATCTTATGGATCGTCACGGTCTTATCCACGTGACTGTCTGAGCAACCCGTACGGTTGATACGGATAACTACGGTCGCATCTCCTGTTGCACCGATCTCGGGAGCCGTACCGCTGATCGTGATGGTATTGCCACTCAGCTCCACTTCCGAGTTTTCTGGATCAATACCCGAGCGGCTCTGTACCGTCATGGTAGCGCCGTCCTCTATCTCGAACAGGCGGAAGTTATACGGACGCTCGCTCTTGATGGTGAACTCGTCCGCATAGGTCTTCACGTCAACCGTTGCACTCATCTTCGTCAGCGTCACGGAGTTGGACGACTCGGAATAGCAGTCCTTATGTGCCACAACGGTATAAGTGCCCGCTGCTGTAGCGTCATAGGTTTCATCGGTGGCTCCGTCTATCTCGGCGTCGTCTTTGTACCACTGGAACGTAGCACCATCCTCATAATTGGTAGCTGTCAGTGTCTTACTGCCGCCCGGACAGATTACTGTTCCGTCATAGGTGATGACCGGCTCTTTCTCTCCGGTGCAGCTCGCTACCGTCAGGCTGTAACTCAGCGTGCTGGACGCCACATAACATCCGATTGCCTCCTGCTTAGCAGAGATTTCCGTTGTACCTTCACCTATTAGGGTCACACGGCCGTTGGCATCCACCGTTGCCACATCCTCATCGCTGCTCGCATAGGTGATCGTACCCATGGACGGAGTCGTTGCCCGAACGGCAAAGGTGAACGGATCATTGGAGATACTACGTGTAATAGCCTTTTCGCCTTCCTCATGCCCGCTATCCGGGTCGGTTATCCACGCTATGACGGATGCCACATCCGCTGCCGAACCACTACCGCCACCACGCACGATGGATACACCATAAACACGGTTCTCGCTGCTATTACGGGTGATTATAACCGTATTACCGTTTATCAACCCGCTTCCTACAGGAATAGTGAAAGTCACTTTCTCACAGGTCGTCAATGTGGTGGATACCGCATGTAACTCCGAGCCGCTGGTAGAAGCCTTGAGACCTATCTTAAAATCTTTCTCATTACCTTGGTCGGCAGAAGCCACATCAAAGATAATGCGGTCACCGGCTTGGAATTTCTCCGTTCCGCCTAAAGTGAAAGTATAGTAGGTAGAACCATTTGTCATCTTATAATAGTTCTTCTCGCTGCATGTCACATGGGTGTCAGAGCCCGGGTTGGATATAGTGGCTGTGCCGGATCCTCCGTCTTTTGTAAAGGCGTTATACGCCGATAAGTACGCAGACAGCAGCACCGTCGCGCTGCCGGCGGAGCACTCCTTGACGATCACTTCCTTGTCTTCGGATTTTTCGGCGTATTCGTCGTTGGCGCTCACCTCGGCGGTCAGCACTACATCCGCTGCCGAAGCACCGAGTACAAGGGTCGCTGTAGTCGTTGCGGTTTCGGCATTTTGCTCCACATCCGTCAGCTCCACATCCGTTCCGGCTACCTCCAGCGAGGGAGCCACGCCGCTATTCGATCTTACCGTAATCGTGTGCTTGCCGCCCTGTGGCAGATCCTCGAAGTCATCGCCCGCACCGTCACGGTCCCAAGTAAAGGTGGTGGTCTCCGTGGTGACCTTGACGCTTACGACACGGGTGCGGACTACGGTGTTACACGGCGACTTGAACTCGCAGAAATAATACGTCGTACCGCCCGAAGCCGTCGAGGGGTTATACTCAAACTCCTGCGTGCCGGTGGAAGCAGCCATGGCGGTTGCATCGCCTAACGAAGTAGGACTGTCATAGTTCGCCTCATTGTTGCTGAACCACTCGTAGGTATAACTTGCCGAGTTATCCGCATGGACGCTTACCTTGGCGCTGAGGGTGAACGCACCGTCTTTCGCTACCGTACCGCCGTTCAGGTTCTCGGTTACCACCAGCGGGTAGTCGCTCAATACTACCTCACCGCTCATCGTGGAAGAGACAGCCGAACGGGTTGCCACTACCGTATAGGTACCCCAAGCCGTCTTGCTCCAGGTGAGAGACGAACCGGTTCCTGTAACAGGATCTCCGTCCGCCACACCGTCTTTCTTTAACTGGTAGCTGACGCCGGTCTCACTACCCGCAAGAGTAATGGTAGATGCCTCATCGCTTGTACAACGATAAGTCGAACCCGTCAGACTATATACACGCGGTGCAGCGGTGCCCCAAACAGCCCACAGATCCACATCAGCAGTACTCATAGTGAACGAGTCATCCGGGTCATAATCGATTGTTCCTGCGTCAGCACGAGACTTGCTCGTTGCCCATCCTAAGAAGTCCGCACCCGCCTTTGTAAAGCCATTTGCTTTAACTGTAACGGTCGCATCTTTTACATAACGCGCTGCATCTTCCACTGTTCCGCGCTCCGCTCCATTCGCATGATACGTTACATGGTAGCAAGAGGCTCCACTTCCAGAACGAGTTACGGTAAATGTTTTTATCTTAGCAGAGGTAGACGTTCCCCATATATATATGGTTGACACTCCTATTAATGAACTACTTTCTGGTATGGTATATGAATTAGACTTGGTCGATATTGAGTTAGACCATGTCGAAGATGTAGTTATATATATCTGAGCTGATCCATTTCCAGTAAATGCAATCACATCTCCCTTTGCAAGAGATTGTGACATGGCTATCGTTACATATTGATATTGTGCTGAAGTAAACCGAATATGTCTTTCACTATTCTCTGTTCCTACCATCTTATCAGGTCCTCCTGAACTCGTATTTATGTTTACAGCTGTTGCAGTACCTCCTGAAAGGGATGAGAATGTATTGCTTGTAGTTAGAGATTCAGAACCTCCACTACGTGTGACATATACATCACTTCCGGTATTGTTTACAGTAAATGAATAGAGCGTCGTACTTCCTCCACTTTCGCAATCCCGTGTCCAGTGGGCAGTGATGGTGACGGCACCGTTAGCCGCAGCGAGGTCCTTGAACCAGACGCTGCTCGTGCCGTTCTCGGCAAGCGTAGATGCATCCGTTATGGCTGTAGCAGGCGAACTCGTCGTTCCACACTTGGCACCGCTCACCACCGGACTGACACTCCAACCGGTGAACGTGTAACCGCTTCGTGTCGGAGCCGACAACTCATGCGCCGTGCTCGGTGTACCCGTCGTCGGATGAGCCGTGCCGTGCGTACCGCCGTTCAGTTCATACGTGATGGCATAGGTGGTCACATTCTCCGTAAATTGCGCATAGAGCGTCGTGCTGTTGGCGGTCGGTGTGTACTCATCGCCCGCGTCACCAATCTTCGTGCCTCCGCTTGAAGTGGTGTACCAGCCATTGAAGGTGTAACCGGTCTTCGTGGCTGCCGGCAGAACCAATGCGGCATCGCCGTAGTACTTAGCCGAAGCCGTTGCGCACGTTCCGCTGTTGGTACTTGCATCGTACGTCACTCCTTTATATACGCGCACGGTCGCGTACCAGCTGTTGGATGTCAGACGACTTGTCTTCGCGTAGATCTTAAAGCTACCGTCCGGACGCAGTGCCACACCCGTCACGCGGGCTGACTTGTCGTTATCGCCGACAATAGCCACGGTGGCGTTGGCGGAATACTCACTGGTCCAATTCACCGTCTCGTTCGCAGCACCGGCAGGGGTCAGAGCCGCTCCTAAATTTGCCGTTCCGCCTACCTGCACATCAATCGTGCTCGGCGTAACGGTGATACCCGTTGCTACGGCGGTGACGGTGATCGCCTGACTGACCGACGGATCGGTTGGCAGGTCGCAATAGGTTGTACCGTCACCCACTACCGTAGCGGTGATGGTCGCAGAACCGGCTTTGAGGTAACTGATCACGCCCGTCGAAGCGTTCACCGAAGCAACCGTCGCATCACTACTGCGGTAGGTCACACCCGCAGGATAGTTACTCGTCACCGATGCCGTCATCGTTCCGCCTACCACTCCGTTCGCCGGAGTATTATCCCATGCAATAGTCGGATTTGTACAAGCCGATCCTTCCGGACACGCCTCTATCTTATAGATACGAATTTTTGCGTCACTACCATAATCCTTATCTGCCGTAAAATCACCTATCTCTACATCTTTTTCCACCTTACGATAGATACGGAAGAACTTTGCTCCGCTCGGCACGGTGATAGATTTCTCCAGATTCGATGCATTGTACTGGTCTTTATACGATGGAGCCGTTATCTCTTGTGCGTACTTGTCTGTAGCGTACGCAAGCACATTCGTAAATTCCTCTGTAGTACTGAAAAGTACCACATATTTCTTATTCGTACCCGCTGTACCGTTATTGTTTGCTGCACCAATCGTCAAAGATTGTATCGCTGAACCACCACCCACAAACGATCCTTGCAGATATTTGGTTGCACTATGGTCGTCTATAGCAATTACCGTCCGTATAACCGTATCTTTATCATTGTACCATACAACAGCATATTCTTTATTTTTAGAATTTGAGTTAATAGTCCAATCTTTACCAACAGCCTTAAGTACAAGGTTGGTGCTGACCGTCATGGCACTTGAAGTCCAGCTGCTCGGCGTCCCTTCCCATGTGATACAGCTCGCCGCCGGAGCCGCTGCTTCTGTCGTGAAACTGATGTCCTCCAATGCTGCATTTGTATTACCAACAGCATCTCGTACTGCACCGGCGGCAGTAGAGAAGGTATATTCAGTACTATTAGAAAGACCTGAATAAGGAATAGTTACCGTATTCGTGCTTACAGTAGCACTACCTGTGCTCAATGTTCCACCACTCAACGAGAATTTCGAAGCGTCAGCAATCGTTACATTCTCGCTAAACGTAAGTACGATATTTCCACTTGTGTTTACATTCGTTGCGCCATCTGCCGGAACAGACGAACTCAGCGTCGGAGCGGTTGCATCTACCGTATACGATGCCGAACTAACCGCACTACTAACACCATCTTTCTTAGCCACGACGTAGAGATAAGTAGCCGAACTGGCTATACCGCTCGTTGTTACTGTGGCTGCTCCGCTTGTTCCTGCTGTACCACTGGAGACCACAGATTCAGCAGTCGGAGCCGATGAAGAACTACTCCATTGATAATAAACCGTACTACCGGTCGATCCGGTTACCGTTACAGTTGTTCCGCTCTTGACTGTCGATCCTGAAGCCGGAGAGAATGTCCCTACCGTCGGTGCAGCCGAGACCGTAATCGCTATGCTTACCTGCACCTCGCAACCGGTGCCGTTGCTGATGTTACACCAATAAGTGCCCGCATCGCCTACGACACAGGAAGCCTTAGTGAACGTTGCGCTGGATCCGACAGACGAACCGGCAGATGCCGTTGCCCAATCTGCCCCCTTGTACCAAGTATAGGTTGTAGAACCGCTTGTACCCGTTGCTGAAGCCGTCAGGCTTATTGTATTCCCTGCCGTATAACTCGTCTCGCCATCTATCTCTGGACTCGTCGGCGCAGAGCAAGAAGGAGCAGCGGGACGTTTAACCGTTACACCCGTGAAAGTTCCATTTCCTCCACCTCTCCATATATAGAAAGTTTTTCCAGAAATAGTACTACCGTCACATATAATATAGTTTTGGGCTACAGTCGCAATTGTTGAAGAAGCAGGTGTGCTTCCCGGACGTGAACTGCCAGTTGTAATCCACACAGTATTACCAGCCAATCCTACTACGCGGATAGTATCCCCAGCGGCCAAAGCACAATCTAATTGCACTTTAACATAGGCTGCATTATTATTGGTTTGAATAGTTGGAGCATTTGTAACTCCGCCACAATCACTTCCAGAAGCCGTATTCCCTGCCCAGGCTGCTCCACCATTAATATCTGCATAGCGAAGCAAGTCCATTGTCCCTGCTCGTGGAGCGGTGACAGTTGATGCCGGCTTTCGATCTGCATCCAAAGCCATTGAGAATATCGTTCCATTCTCTAAACAGTCACCGAATCGCGCATAAAGCGTAGTTGTACCTGTAACTGTATAATAATCCTTTTGTTTCGTGCCGGATGATGGGTCGTTATACCAACCGAGGAAACGTTCTCCGCTTTTAAAGGCATGCGGGAGTACCACTTCAGCTCCCTCAATACCGGAAGCACTACTTGCCGAACAAGTTGCGCCATCCGGAATACTCAAGGTAATAGTATGGGGACGAGTGATTTCAAATTTAGTAATATTCACATTACTACTTGCATGACGCTTTATGTACAATGTCTTTTTGCCCTCCATCGCAGAGGTGATCGTGGCACTTTTTGTGCCCTTTGCACACTCTAAATCCGTGCTGGTACTATATGTGGTAGTTGTACACAAGTCAAACGAAGCATTTCCGGAAGACCATTTTACAACATCGCCTTCTTCTAACGGACAACTAAATTTCAAAATAAGATAACCGCCATTATCTGTCAATTGCAATCCTTTATCGCCATTCTTCTTAACATGACCTGCAGTGGCAGAATATGCCTCCAATTTACCACCGGTAATAGATGCAAGGAAAGTAGAATTATTAGTTATGTCTTGCGGCGTTCCGTTACAGTTCGTACTTCCGTCAGTCGTTTGAGGTGTAAACTGATATACCGTACCACCTGTCGGACAACTTACACCGGCAGCTGCGATGGTCAAGTTACCTGTCACTTGAGCAGCCGGAATAGTCAATGTACCGGCTACATGATCCCAAGTACAGTTTGCCGTAATGTCGGAGCCACCGCGCGTAACTGTTATCGCCGCCGGTAGATTATATCCCGAAGCAGCCTCTAATGTTGCGACATAATCCACGCCACTAACTATTGCTGCGGAGCCTGTACGTCCGGAAGCAACGGTAATATTAGTCAACGAAGGTGTCACGCTATACGGCGTACGCGCTTCGTAATAAATAGCATCACTTGCCGGTGAAGCGGTTCCGTACGTACCGTTATAGGAATTACGCGCAACAACTGTCAGAGCCTGCTTCGTTCCAGTTGTACCGGAAGCAGTATAGGTATGCGTGCTCGTTGAAGACTCGCCACCATCATTGCTATCTGCTTTCTTAAACTGATAATAAGGGGTCATATTATCATCGTCCACAGTCGATACAGATGTAGCGGATACGTTGATGTTACTACTTGTTGCAACAAGGTATGGTGTACTGGAACCTCCATCTCCGCCATATGTAACTGTCCCTTCAGCAAGTTGCATAGATGCACTACTCATAGGAGGACAATAGGTGTCCCAAGAAGGGTTATTAGTCCATCCCCCTGACGCTGTAGGAAAAGTTAAGCAGTTTTGTTTATCATTATCACGTTTGAACACATATTTAAGTGAGGCCTTATTCCACTCACCAAGACCAGAAGGATTTAATCGTAATATCTGCAACCGATCTATGAAGTCATTAGGAACTTTAGTATAATACATATAGTCCTCATCAAGTGCATTATCATATTCACAATCTATTGCGACAGTATGCACATCCTCTACAGTTGCTTTAAACCAGAACCGTGCAGTATATTCACCTCCATTCCATTCTTTACCGGTTGTACTATTAATATAAATGTATTTATTTTTTGTTAAAAAGACTTTAGCCGCGTCATCAGGATAATAAACTCGCAACCTTGGATCCGATGCCGTTCCATCTATCGTAAAGACATAAGTTCCAGCTTTACCTGTGTTAAGTGTACAGTTTCCTGCACTCGTTGTAAAAGACCAATCATTATCATTTAAACTTGAAGGATCTGTAGTTTGATCAATATGCCAATTATTTCCATACCATGTTTCGGTTCCGTTATTATTCTTACATAGTTTGAATTGATACGCCTTGCCACCGAGTAACTCCACAGACCAAGCAAAAGAATGTTCAGATGCGAAAGAGAAATAATTTTTTGTTTCCCAATCACCTAATGCATCATTACCATCCTCATTTCCACTATCACCACCCTTGAGATACCATGTATCAGCAGCTTGCCATTCTGCATATAATTTAGTATTGCTCGTAATTGTTATTGAGCCACCTGCTGTATGGCGAGTTGCAGATCCTCCACTGGAACTTGTGTTCCATCCTATAAATTTATAACCAACTTTCTCCAGATTACCACTGTTTCCAGAGAGTGTAGATGCTGTATTATAAGGAACTTCTTGATTACTCGGCACACTTCCTTTAGTAGCTCCGTTTGCATCAAAAGTAATAGTAACTAACTTAGTAATAGTCAAAGAGCCTCTATTATCTTCCTCTCCATCATATCCCTTATATCCACTGGAATTCCATGTAAAACGGCACTTATCTCCCGTTGTAGGAGAACCATTAACAGTTACAGCACTCGGACCAAAATACTTTTTAATTGCGGCTGAACCTTCGATTCCAATATTTGTTTTATTCTGTTCTGCTCCCGTTCCTGCAAATAGACCATCATATACATAAGTACCATCCCCCTTGTCCGTCATGGCCTTTTGACCATTCATATTGCCATTGTTATTCCAATTGGCAGTATTATTATTCCAATTATGCCAGATGTAAATAGTCGGGCGCTCCAACCATACTGCTGGCTCATTATTGGTACCATTTACCGTTCCAGACAATTTTTGATTAATATGGACAGCTGTTACACCTGCATTTACATTGGATTTAAAGTTATTTTTGCCATTTCCTTTAACTTGGTACGCATTACTACTTACATTTAATACGTAATTATCCGTAGCAGGAGACAGTAACCAGCCTCTTGTGTGATACATGCGCCAGTATTTGTCACCGCCTGATGAATAGAACGGATAAAAATAGTGTCCATCACTCAACGAATAGTTAATGTGATATGTTTTCGAACCATTTCCACTATCTCCCCAGTTTCCACCTGTAAAATCACCGTTGAGATACACAGCCTCCCATGCCCAAACTTGCGGAAGGGTAATAAGACACATTACGAGTACCAGCCCCACTCGTCTTAGGGTTCGGCCATGTTCCCATAGCTTCTCAAAAAAGTTAAAGTTTTTCATTGTATTTTTGTGTTTTTTTATGTTATTAATTTACTTCCAACCATCTAGATGTTTAATGGGAGCATTGTGCAACAAAACAAAATGATCACTATTAAACACCTTGGGATTTTCATTCTCTTTATTCTCTTTGGATGTGTCGTGATAATAGTATCTATAGAACACATATAATGACAATCCTTTTGTCTCTTTCCATTTCCCATTATCGAAATTATCTTCTTTGATAATGCCACACGAATGTAAGAAATGGACAATAGTTTGCGCAATGTAATCGTTAGTTGGCACTCTATCTATATCTAAAAGGAATGTAGCCACACTATTTCCCCATTGTTCTGCCTGTACCGCATTGAATAATATATATAACTTATCGTACAAGTCCTCATGCCCTTCCTCAACATCATACGACAACCATATACGAACCTTATTTTTAGGTCGTAAATCTTCTGTATACACAGAATCTTGTCTTTTAGCTAGGTAGGTTTTCATCTCCCCTACATTTTGTACATAATTTTTCATGATTTAAATAGGTTTTTGTGTATATTAGATTATGTTATCTTTCCTTATTTATTTCGCGCGTATGGGCGCGGGTGTTTTATAATTAGGTGTTATTATGATATATTTTCATCTTAAAATTTGATCATCAATTCCGCAACTTGATGTCTTCGGTTTAATGATTTTTTTTCAGTTAATCTTTGCAAAACGACTTATTAAATTAGCTACAGCAACACCACTTTCTAGTTTCTGCGTATCATTTCCATACCTTTCGTAGTAATTTTCATTGTATGGAATAGGTTCATTGTTAGATTGCAATTTTAATAAGATTATTGAATGTCCATAGTAGGAGAACATTCTAAGGTTTGTTGCTATTTCTTGCTTCACTTTCGCTTCTACTGGACTTTTCAAAATACTTTCTTTGATATATCTTATATAATTATCCGGCTTACTGTCATAATATTTTTCAATCTCATTATCTACACCTGTGATATATAATTCTGTTCCTGGATATGGATTAATATTTCTAATAGCATAATGACTTTTGTATGCATCAATATCTTTCCGTTCTGTTATTCCAATCAGAACATATCCGGCTGTATGAGGACCTTTGTTAACTTCGCCAGTTAAAATCTGTACACACTTTTGTACTAATTCATTATTAAGCATTCCCCCTACGAGAGAATGTAAGCCTGTCTTAAAATCATATTGAGTCCCTTCTATTTGTGATTTCTTCATAATGTTCTCAAACTCAAAGGTCCAATCATCATAAGCAACATCATTTCCTTGTATAGGAATAAAAGCATTGTCAATAATACCCATTATAGCATCTACCGACTTATCTCTATCTTGATATGACCAGGCCTTGTCATTTAGGCCGGATATATATTGCACAGTATTCTGCAGAAGGGTCGCCAAGAGTGTATAGTCTTTGACTTGCTTATGCTGACGAATCATCTTTTCATAAATAGCGATAAATATCACTTGAAAAGCCCTAAAAGTATGGCAACCTTCTGCTTTATTATATATTAGATAATTGAAATCCTTTTTAGATTGTTCCAAAGTAGATCGAATAACAGTAAAGACATACATAAATTGATCATGGAGTTTTTTTTCTCCTTTACGAATGATCAAATCCTCTATGTCAACTTCTGTTTCTCCGACTTTTATTCGATTATCCAGATATAACTTATCAAGAGCAGATTTGCGAGGAAGATAATCTCTCCCTGCTATCATGTAAGCAACAATATGTGCTATTAATTCTTCATCGCGCGAGATGCGCATATTATTTGTCGGTATAATATGAAATTTAACCCAAAATACATCATTTATTAGAATGCCATATGGCAAACGTATATTTGATAAACTGATATTATTCATTTTACTAAGTTCAATTTCTTCAGTCTCGGTTACATCACCTCGTATTTCCGAAGATAACTTACGAACCAAGTCTGAGAATTTTCCTAATGCTCCAGCTTGTCTAATTTCTTGCTCTGACAATTGTCTTCCGAAAGCATTTATTCTACGAAAAATCTCTTCAATTTCTTTGGGTTCAGCAGTGATATAAGAAATTGGCATACGGTACTTTGACACAATATCGATGCAAACTTGTCTATCTATGACGGGTGTATGTTGTTCCAATATGCCGGCATCTAGTAAAGACTTAGTAGTTGCCAATGTTTCTAAGTTGAAATATTTTGTCTGACCATCAATAGAAATTCCATATTCATTTTCAATGAACGAGAAAAGGGCATTTAACCTTTGTAATCCATCAATAATTTCATATTTGCATTCTCCATTACTGCCTTTTATAGTTGCCAAAAGAATCAAAGGGACTGAATATTTCCGATATATGGAATCCATGAAAGAGATCTTCTCTTCTTGAGTCCAAACTAATTTCCTTTGATATCTGCGGTTTACAATGAATTGACCATTACGAAAATATTCGTAAAGCACTTGTAAACTTTCAGGTGTATTTGAAATGCTTGTATCTTGCATAATATTTTGATTTTTAGTTGTCTATTTTTTATTATTAAAAATGTCCCTTTGTAAAATTGCAGTTTCTTTCTCCCACTAATAATTCATCCCTGTCTAGCCAAGAACTGATTACATTACCATGATCATATGAACTAGGGGTTATATCTGCATTATGCTTTTCCAACAACTTTCTTATTGGTTCTATCAAAAGGCTGTTTATCTCTTCATGCATTTTGGCCTCATCTACCATGCAAGGTGTGTCCCAATGTGAATATACAATAAAACTTATGTTATTACAAGACTTTTCCTCGCCTAATTGATTTGGATTAATCGAATACCAATCTATTTGACATTTTTTTAACGTTGTCTCCTTAATGATTCTCTCCACGTCTTTACCAGCGTCATTGGGTTTAAAGAAATGCTGTCCTTGCGTCAAAATCTGACTATAATTGTTTGGATAATCTTTTCGTTTTACAGCATATGCGAACAGCAAAACTAAATCCGTAACAGAATCATTTGTCTGCTTTGCTATTCTTTTCCATATAGGCGATGTTTGATATAATATATCGTTCATGTTGCTTACTTTATTATCCTCTGTCTTTGTGTTTTTATGTTGGTTCTATTAGTTATTTCCCTTTCATTCCCGCGACCATTTCGCGATCATTACGTACGTCACCGTATGGTGCTTTTATTTTTGCTCTGTCAGTTTTGTCAGTTTGTCCAAATTCGCTTATTTTTATTTTCTCAACCTCATCGGTATTTTTGCCTTATTATTACCTACTTTTTACCTTATTATTACCTGTCACCGATTTTTAATCCTTGTGTTTTTTATGTTTTTATTCAATTTTTGCTTTGCACTTTTGGCACTTTTAATCATACTGATATACATAAAAAAGCAAGACACGAGATCTCTCTCATGTCAAGCAAAAAAGAAATATGTGTTAGGAGATTATTCCTTGAAACGCGCTACAAGTTCTTCGGGGCTCTTGCGCGTATCCCAAACATCTGCAATCTCTATACGTTCTTCTGATTCTCGGTAGATAATTTTGGTCAAATGGTCAATCACCAATCGGCGAAACTCATATCGGCTTCCTTCTAATAAGGGCTCAATTTGACCCATCTTAGGGTTCTCCGGCAACTTGTTTACTGCCTCATAAACCTCTTTCGTATATCGTCTGGCGCGAGTAGTTCCAAATTCATCAGCCATATAGTCAATTATCTGACCATATGCTCTCTCGGCTCTATCTGACCAAACTATCTTCCCGCTCATACAGCAACAGAGTATTTGCGCTCCAAACGTTGATTCATTCTCTCAAGCACCTCGTCATTCGTATAGTACTCGCCACGTTGAATCTCAGCGATGCCTTCTTCTGCGCTTGCAATCAGTTGCTGGCGGATAGACTCATCCACATGGCTCATCTGCCGCACATTAGCTTGCAGCTCTGCTATCACTTGTTCTTGCTCTTGCACAGATAGTGTCATCATGACAGCAATGAGACTTTTTAATGTTTCTTGTGCCATAGTTTTGTTGTTTAAACCTTTGCAGCCGCAAAGGTACAACAAATATTTGGAATACGCAAACATTTGTACAAAAATCTTTCTTTTTTGCATGTTTTTTAGTACATCACTATGTCAAAGATCAAGTCATTCACTATTTGGTCATGTACCATGTACCATTTGACTTATGCTTTTTGCCTCTGTTTTGAGCCCTGAGGCAGGGCTGTATCTTTGTGTTTTAATGTTATTGTTTCTTATGGTTTCATGTCTTAGCTTGTTCCTTTTTGTAACTTATTTCCCCGGGCGGACTTCACCGAGCCATTTCCGAGAAATTCCCGAGCCGTTTTCGAGCCATTCCCGAGAGATAATGCCGAACCTCACTCAAGATTTTGACTGATTTTGTTACGTTCACCACGTAATTGATTTAAAGTAAAGTTTTCCATAATGATTATGTGTTTTTTGTGTTATTGTTCTGATTGTACTATTTTTAGGTTCTCATTGGGACTTGGTCCCGTGATGGTCCTGTTCTATATCGTGTTTTTACATGTTTTAGCTTGTTCCTTTTTTATACAAGCTTGTTCCTTTTTTTTGACTATGATGTACAAACAAAAGCAACAACCCCTTTCGGAATTGTTGCTTATAGGAATGATGGTTGGAGTGTATTATCTATTCTCCCTTCTTGTGAAATAGATATTCATGTGAACCGGTATTGGTTAATAACAAGGTTAGTTGCTTGTCATTTTGCCGCCATATTAGCAACCAATCGTCTTCTATATGGCACTCCATCAGTCCGGCATATTCGTCTCGAAGCATATGTGGTTTGTAACACTCCGGCACACATCCGTTTTCTGCCAGCAGTTCAACCACCTCGCGTAGAAGACGCATATTGCATCCCTCTTTTCTGCATCGCTTGACGTCCTTGTCAAACTCCTGCGTTGTTCGAACCGTGTACATGCTTCAAATACCTAAAGCCTGAAACATTTCCTCGGCAGAAGACCAAGTACGCACGCGTCCAGCCTCGATATCATCCAATGCTCGGTCTAATGCGTTTTTCTTCTCTATCTCGAAACCAAGAGCCTTTACGACTGCTCTGAAACGCTTCGCTTCTACTCGCGGCACATGTACCGTCATACGTTCATACTGATTTGTTGCTGTTGCTTGCATATCAACCTCCTTTCTTTGTTGTCCGTTACCTTTGACGCTGCAAAGGTACGGCTTTTTTCCGAGATATGCAAGTTTTTGCGCAAGAAAAATGATTTTTTACCTCATTTCTCCATTTTCCTATAAGTACATCACTCTGTCAAAGATCAATCCATTTACCATTTGGTCATGTACCATGTACCATTTGGTTTATGCTTTTTGCCTCTGTTTTGAGCCCTGAGGCAGGGCTGCGACCTACACGCACAAAAAAAGCGGTAACTCCGTTAATATTGGATTTACCGCTTTGAAATAAATGTATATGATTTGGATGTTAGTAAATTATCATGCTTTGAGGAATGATACGAAGGATGTTAACCACATCATTCTCTATTGTATAAATAATTGCCATCTTTTTACCAAAAGGAATTGTTCTTGCAATTATGCCGTACTGATAACTTAGGTTAAAGTGGATTGCCGGTAACTCGGCGAAGCTCTCTAACCAATCCAGACGTTTATCCAAATCCTCAAACTTGCGCCTTGCTGTCATTGGAGCTGAACACTCTTCAATCAGATACGCCTCAAGTTCATCCAAGTCTCTTTCAGCAGAAGTTTTAAACTCAACTCTGTACTTTTTCTCCATCATTGCGCGTTGCGAATATCGTCCATCCCATAGTGTTCACCAAGCCTTTTAGCCAGTTTATCCATGAACTCCTTTCTGGAATAACTGCGTTGGCTACGCCAGTTTGGGTCGATTACTGTATGCTCATTAACCGAGTAGATGTCTTGTCTTAATGCTGCTTCCATATTCTTTCTAGTGTGTTTTGCGTTTTGCGACGCAAAAGTACAACAAAAATTTCACATATGCAAACTTTTGAGCCTAAAAATGCAAAATTTTATTAAATTGGGGCCCCCGGAGCAGGCTAACATAGTGCTTGCGTTCTATTGTCCGCGAGCGGTAAATCCAATATGTCAAAGACCAAAGTACACCAATAACACCCGGTACGGTTAAAAAACCGAGGGATGATTAGTGTGCGTTTGGTCTTGGATTTATGAATAAATTTGCGAAATTATTGGGAGTCCCAAACGGTATTTCTATGAAATACACGACAAAGGTACTGCTTTTTTTTTATACGTGCAACATTTTATACGAAAAAAGTGCAAAATTGTCATTTTTTGCACTCTTTCTGTCAATTTGTCACACTTTAGCTCTCTTTACGACATCTTATTCAGGCAGGAGAACTATAACCTTTCAAATATCTCCTGCTCGAATTGTTTGACAGTCATTATCCGGCAGTCTTCTATAGTTCCCATCTCCAGTAAGTCACTATCACCGGAAACAAGATATATGGCCTTCGATTGCACTGCTAATTCTAACAAATAATCATCTTTAGGATCCCTGCATCGAGCCGGTATATCACCTAATGGTACATTAACCATATTTTGCGTCATCCAATCATGCAACATCTCTACATCTTCTGATCGGAAATACTTTGCAAATTTGGGACGCTGTGCAACTACAATCACCTCCTGTATTAGTCGATCCGTTACCACTAACTCTATCTGAGGGTAACTCAATAATTCTCTCAAATAAAGCAACTGGCGTCCAATAAGAGAACTAATCCAGATATTGGTATCTACGATAACGCGAATTTTATTAGCAGGCATGACTTTGCTCATATATTTGTTGACGCACAATCTCACATTCTTGGCGGATCTCCTCATCCGTCAAGTCACATTTCGAGAAGCTCTCTTGCAACTGAACAAAAGAATTAGCGCGATTCTGCGCCTCCTTCTCCTCCCTATTAAGCAGAGTCTCTACGTTTAAAGGAACAATAACATAAGGCACGCTTACACGCTTGGCAAAATCGGTTAAAAATGCCATCTGCGATTTGTCTTGTGGTTGAAAAACTATCGTACTCATAATACCCTCCTTTTAAATTCCGCTGCAAAGGTACGATAAAAAATCCGAATATGCAAATAAAAAGTGCAGATTGTCTCTCAAACCTGCACTTTTCAGTTCTTATCCGTCCTTTATGCCTCTTTGCGCGCACGAACCTTATATACCGCGTACGCGCACAACAGCAGCATCAGCGGCAGCACCGCATCGCCGAGGGGGTTCGGTGTAGTGTCGGACTTATCCGGGGTATCCTCACCGCCATTACCGCTGCCGCCTACAGGTAGCCCCGTTTCATTATCAATACCATCTCCATCTGTATCCTCAGTCCTACGTCCGCCAGGTCGTCTGATAGCCTTAGCCGGCGCATAAGACGCACCCTGATAGGTCGCTGACCCATCCGCATTAAGCCCGGGATTAGGGCTGTAGGTACTGCCCGAACCCGACATGCTGCTCGTCGATTGGAACACCGCACCCGGAGCCGAAGCTCCGAATGCCTGTTGTTCCTCCTGTTGCGTCGCACCGAATATCTGCGCCATTGCGCTGAGACTAAGCGCCAATAACAAACTGATCAATCCAATTACTCTTCTCATATATTTCATCCTTTCATTTTTCTTAGCCCATGGGGCACGATTATTTCATCTTTCATCTTTCATTTCACCAACTGTCCATCAGCGCTGAACACTTTGCCACCGCGGATGATATACAGTTTGTCATTGTAGATTATTTTCTGCACTTTCGGAGCCGCAGCATCCAGATCCGTTACGCCGGTTGCTATACCTGGAGCGCCCAGTGGCGTGCGGCTGATGACAAACCGGAAAGCAGAGTCTCCTTTGACCCATTTGAATGAGTATGTATTCTCATCCGAAATGAGGGTTGAGGTCTGTAGTTTCAAGTCATTCAGATACAACACATCGCTGCCTGTATAACTGAATGAGAAGGTGTGATCATCCTCGCGTCCATGGAAGAAACCAAGCACAGTGCCTTCGATATCCGGTTTGGCAAGGAAGGACATTATACCTATTTCACTCTTTGCGTAGAGCATCGGCGAACGGTTATCTCCGTAGATATAGGCTGCCTCCCATCCGTTATCAAACTCATCTGTAAAGCGCCCATCTTGCATCAGATATACATCCGTATGCGTTTTGGAATCGCTTACACGCACACGCAGCATTGCCTCTATCGAGTTAGCCGGTTTATCCGTTTGCGTTATGGATCGTCTCGGAGCACGCATCGGTTCGGTCATGTTCATACTCGGGGTAATACCGCCCTTACCTACGCCACGTACCAGGCGGTCGTAATTCAAGTTGAGAGTAGTAGCTGCGGTTGTATTTACCTCAAAGGCTTGCATGGCAGGGATGACCTTCAGTCCCGTGTATTCCGCTAATCCGGCTACGCTGATCGGGATTGCGAGCCACTGACCGGCAGTTGCTGCACCGTCATTTTCTGTAGTTGCTGCTACCGCGCCGGTCTTCTCAGTTCCAGTATTGAATATCCATATATTCGCATATGCAGAGCCAAAATCAGATGCTTCAAAGTTTGCAATCTGAATCGGTGCGGTCCATGAGTTACCGATAATGTTCTTTCCGTTTCTGCCCGGAGAAGCAGGAGTACAAGTCAGTGCTATCTCTCGGTCTTCGGTAGAAGCCAATGTTCCGTAGAATGTCTCTTTATTACCTGCTTGCATGGAGAGACCAATACCCTCGAACGGATGCAACTGAGTGTACATGCCCTTCTTAATCCATCCCTCCGTCTCTGTATGGAGATAAGTGAATGCATTGTAGAAGTACTCGCCGATATTCACATCTTCAATAGGCACACCTACGTACGACCAGTATTTTGTATAGGTTTCAGTATCCCAATGCGACGGGTTGTACATCTCTACCGTAGCCTGCGTCTCGCCTTTGGAGTTATCGAGAATGAGGGCTGCCTGCGCGGAGGAATTAGATTGCAGCACCAGATTACCCGGCGTGGTCGGATAGGCATTGAAGTAGTTCGGCGCTGTGGCGGCACGGACCTCGCCATCGACGATCAGTGCGCCACCCGGCTCGATTGTCAGAGAGCCGGAAGCGTTGTCCGTATTGTGGTTGATACGTCCGGATGGGATGATCTTGATACCCGATGCACGGGCAACCGTACCATCCTTGACCACACAGGGCTTCAGAATGCGCACTTCCTGGTTATAGAGCGGCAGCGAGGCGTAGTTCGGTCCCCAGTTCAGCTCGTTATCCCAGTTGGTCGGGTCGGACTTGTCCGAACCGTCGAAATAGACGGAGCAGTCGCTGATGTCCTCGGCGTTCTTCTTCATCAGGTACTTGAGGGCGTTGATGACAATAGTCTTGCCGTCATCCGTCAAACGCTCCATCGCGTAGCTGTTGATACCTAATACCATCATACGCGCGCTCATCTCGTGCTGACGCTCGATACCCACCTGCAGGTCGTTACCCGCACCGTCGTCTATCAATCCTAACGGCAGCATGTTGTTGTTGCTCATCTCCTCCGTATAGGTGAAGCCTTGCAGAGCCGGTTTCTTGCCGTATTGGTAACCCTCATTGGCTTTATGCTCGCCGTCGCCGTAGTTGGCATCCAGGGTCTTATACTCTTCCTGGTTCTTGTCCACCATCGTCACGCGGTACATGGCATCCTCTCCTTCGCCTACCTTCGTCAGCTTCGTACCGGAGAATATCTCATGGTCCTTGCATTGCAGCAGCATGGTATATTGACGTGTGGACGGGCTCTGGGGGTTACCGCTCACGCCTTTCAGCTTCCAGTTCGGCAGCGCACTCACGAACGCCTCCATCGTCAGTATAGGACGGATGTCGATCAGCGCACCGATAGCATCCACATAACTCTTGCTGTTCGCACCCTTGGTCTGCGTGTTCGGGTAGTCGGTGATACAGATGATATCGAACTGCGAGTAGTACTCTTTGATCTTCTGCTCATCGTCCGTTGAATAGATATTGGTCGGTTGAACGGCGAACTGCGCGGCAATAGCGTTGTACAACGAAACTTGGGTTGTTTGTGAAGCAGGGATAGACTCTGTAAAACCTTTACCTATCGCTACATATTTCTTATTATCCTTTTCAGTATTACCCACCACAAACGCCAACACGTGCTTGTCGGTATTCTTCTGGTGAACGATCGTGATTTGCTGGGATGGGTCACTCATTTCGGTGGTAACGCTACAGCCGTTGTTCACCGTCAGCGTCAGGGTATAAGATACATCCTCGCCGCTATTGGTATTCGGCTCTCTGCCGGTCAGCCATACAGCCCCGTCACGTTCATAGATATCTTCTGCGCCCGTCAATCCGGTACCGTTGGCAGAACTCCATGCTACACTCTCAAGATGCGTGCCTTTGCCCAAAGTCCAGAGTTTGATATCCGGCGTCAGACGGCCGTTCTTGATATACCATTTCGATACCTCGCGGGTTGCGCTGACAGACGAACCTGCTACCTCAACGGTATTGGACGTACGGTTGCAGTCTTTATGCGTTACGGCGTAGTACCTGCCGGCGGCAGTAGTCGTATAGACATTAGCCTCATCACCATCATCGTCTATCGTTGCTCCGTCTTTGTACCACTGGATAGTAGCACCCTCGGTATAGCCGCTAAGCGTCATCTTTATTCCGTCGCATCCTAAGTCCTCGGTCGTGATAGTACCTGCTACGTCCGAGCAACTTAATCCTGTTACTTGAACCGTATAGGTACGTGTTGCGCCTTGATAGCAGCCCGAACGCGCCAGAGTAGCGGTAATTGTTGCGCTCTGGGCACTCGCGCCCGTCGCAGTGATCGTCACCTCGCCGGTCACCGGATCTACCGCAGCTACAGAAGGCTTGCTGCTGCTGTAGCTGATCGCGCCGAGCGTGTTCGTTGTTGTGGAGATGGTATAGGTGAAGTTCGGATCGCTCTGCGTCTTGTTCACTGTAAATCCATCCGCCTTACTGTCCGACCAAGCAGGATTCGTCGCTACACTACCGCCGCTACCAGCATTCTCGGAATAGAGTACTACGCCATATACCTTCATATTGCCATCAGCTGTCACGAATGCGCCGTAGCTGTTCGCAGCCATCTCCGGCACCGTGAACTCGATATATCCGTCTTCGCCCGAGGAGTAACCGGCTTTGCTGGCACTCACTTCTCCGAAAGAGACAGCGTTGGAACCCGGAGAAGCGAAATACTCGGTATTGTAGTAGAAATTGGTGATGGTAGCTTTGCTGCTCTTGATAGTTCCTGCCGCACGGAATACCACGCGCACTTTGTTCACGCCGCCGATATAGGTCTGGAACATCCACTTCTGACCGGTCGATGCCGCATAGTAGTAGAATGTACTGTCTGCCGTCTCGTAGCCCGAAGAGTTATTGGTAGAACCCATATTGCTACCGTAGTTGAACATCAGTCGTCCTGCTCCGGCAGTCTCCCAGTAGTTCTGCGGATTGCTCTTCGAGGTGGATGCCGTTGCACCCATCTTGATAGCCACCTGACCTGCCGCGCCGCCCGAGCAGTCGTTATACGTAACGCTCTTCACGGAGTTATACGCGCTGTAAGAGCCTACTTCCGGCAGGGCGATATTGAAGTCTATCGTAGCGTTCGACGCGCGGTCAAAGGCGGTTGTCACATCGAATTTGAACTCGATATAGTTCTTGTTGTCCGCCTTGCCGGTGGTCACATGATGGATAGTGATACCCGCCGGAGCCGTAATCATGGAAGCAGCCAATGTCCCCGTCCAGGATGTCTCGTTCACCGTTGCACGGAGTACATAGTTACCGCCGCCATAGTTAGGCGTCACATTGTCTGTTGCGCCAAGTTTGACATTGCTCCACGTCACGGTCGGGTCGGTGGTGGCGTTACGGACGGTGATACCTACCGCTGCCGTCTTAACGGTTGTACATCCGTTCTTCAACTCGCACCAGTAGTACAATGTGCCGGTGCTTGCCGTAGAAGGAGTTACGGAAGACTCGGTTCCGTAGTCTGTGCCCGATGTACGATCATTAACTATATTGTACTTCCATTTATAAGAATCTACGTTCGTCGCACCCGTTACTGAGATAGGACTCGCTGAAGCACCTACCGTGTATTCGGTCGCGCTATAACTTATTCCGTCGAAAGTAGGCGGTGTACAGGTCTCTTCTACCGATCCGTTGATCTCTATCGGCGTACCGAGACGGTAGCCGTCACTCTCTGCCGTACCATAGACATAGATCTTCAGCGTCACGGTTCCGGTAAACGCCACCTCTTCGCTATTCGTCATGGTCACCGTGTGAGTCGAACCCTTGGAGAGACTGCCCGAGGTATAGCTGATAGACTGCAAATTATTGTCCTCTAATATCAGTTTGGTTGTCTGGCTGTGACTGATAGGCTGTACTTTGACCTTGATATCCGAGGGTACTAACTGATAGCCGGCAGCCACTATGAACTGAACAGACATATACTTGCCTGCATCGTCGCCGGTAGCCGAAGCTGTTGTTGCTATCTTCGAGGTCAAGCCGCTCTTGGCGTTGTCGGTGATGGTCAGACTGCCGTTGTTGGTCAGATTGCCCATGTTCGCTACGGCGATAACCGTCGGAGCGGCACTCTCTTTGCTCAGCGTCGTGATGGAGGTCTCTGCTACATTCACTTTGAGGTTCCATTTCAGCAGGTTCGAAGCTTCCCATTGCGCATAGAGAGTCGGGGCGGCACCCGTGTTGCTCCATTTGCCGGAGGTCACAAAGCCGTCTATATTCGTTGCTGCGAACGAACCGTCCGCGTTCAGCACCTTCGTGCCGCCGGTAGGCTCAGTATAATAACCCTGCAATGCATAACCGCTTGCCGTATGTGCCGTAAACCCGCGCAGTACAGAGCCGTTCCAGCTCACCGCAGCGTTGTTCGTACCTGTTCCCTGTGTACCCGGAGCCAGAGTGATCAGCTGCGTCCAGTGGGCATAGAGCGTCGTGTTGGCGTTGATGGTGAACGTTCCGCTGCCCGGGACGTAGTTCGTACCCGTTCCGTTATTGGCGGTGTTCCAACCCGCACCCGTGTAGTTCTCCTTGACAAGCTTGCCATCGCCCGTATTAGCCGCAACTGTCACGGTTGTACCTGCTTCATGATTCGCTGTAGCCGGTACAGTACCGCCGGTTTTGCCGTTGCCGTCATAGGTCACGCTGAATGTTGCAGTAGTAGCAGTGGTCATGTCGATCTGCGAGATATACGCATTCGCAGAACTTACCGTCAAAATATAGGTGCCACCTGCGGTGGATAAAGACCATGTAAGGCTGTTATAACTACCTTCGCCTGTACTACCTCCCGGATTTTCTGTTGTAGCGACACCGCCTACCGAACCACTGGTAGGAGTGATAGCATCGCCTAATACACCAGTAGAAGTGTTCAGCGGTTGTAATGTTACAGTCGGATTACTGCTATAACCGCCTATCTTCACCGTCAGCGTACCCGTGTAACCTGCCGTCAAAGCAAACTTGATGTTCTTTGTTGTCGCAGTGCCGCCGGTCGGCAGTTTGATATAGGCGTTCATATAATTACCCTTGCCGTCATAGGTCGCTCCGTGGGCTACTACGCTGTCCACGCCGGTCATACAACCGTTGCATATCTTCCACGGCGAACTCAGCGATTTATTGTCACCACTGGCTGCAGTATTACCCTCCGGATTGCTATAAGTATCATCCGAATAGTGATCAGCGTCTTTGTAATAATAGATATGTGTAGCCACCGCGTCATTGACGGTTACGGTAAAGCCGGTTGCGTTATGCGACTCACAGCCATCGCCGTTGCTTGCCTCGCACCAGTACGTGCCTGCATCGCCAGACGCACAGCTCGCTTTGTTGAAGATACGTCCGCCTTCTTCTGCTGTCAGTTCTGCTTGGACAGGCGTAGCGGCAAAAGCCGTTGCCCAATCTACTCCTTTATACCACGTGTACGTCGTGCTCGCGTCCGCGCCTGTCGCGCACACGGCATTTAAGGTAATCGTCTGCCCTGCCGTACGCACGGACGTACCGCTGATCGTCGGTGCCGACGGAGCCGAACATGCATCCGCTACCCATTGGGCATACAGGGTTACATCGGCAGAGATGCTGCTGATGGTTGCACCTGCTGCATAAGAGATTCCATTGCCCGTAGCAGAAGTGTTCCAGCCATTGAAACGGTAACCGGTTTTAGTAAATGCAGCAGGGGTATCGGTATTGCCTAATACAGTTACATTGCTTCCGCTGGCGTGTGCAACTGCATCCGTTACCGAACCGCCATCAGCTCCATTGCCATCGTAGGTGACATAGAAACAGCCACCACCGGCAGGAGTCAGATCGGTTACTACAATGTTATCTATCAAAAACTCATGTTTTACTCCATTGGGACTACCTATATATAACTGCTTTATTACAGAGCCGGAGAAAGTACTACTTCCTGTTTGACGGTTTGTTCCATCAATTAATAATGTTGTTCCCATCCACAAATCCCAAGTACCGGTGGCCAACGTCTGTGTTTCTCCATTGGGATCTGTGTAGTCAAGATTGCTTCCTGTGTTGTTTACAACCCATGTGAAACTCTTTTCTGTATTATAGTCTATTTTCTCCGAGGCACTAAGTAATGTGGTAGATCCTACTTTACTGATTGCATGTTTCTTTGACGAAGACGAACCGGTGTAGAAAGTGAAGCCGGTATATGTTTTATTTGCAGCTGGTTGGCTGGTATTCTGCTCAAAACCATTTCCTAAAATCACAGTAACAGCCTGCTTGCTCGTCCCATTATCTACTACTGCAAGCAAAGCATCAAATGTAACTTTAACCGCAGTCGGCGCTGTTGCCGATAAGTCTGCCGTTTTTAATGCCCATTTATAACTTGTGTTATTCGCATATGCTCCGAATTTACCTGCGTAACTTTTAGAATTGGCTCCTGTTTCACTATTGACACCTATACCACAACTCCCCTTTTTATCACACCCAACGAAGTTAAATAGGTTTGCAGAGCTACCAACTAATCCGCTTAAAGTTGTTCCTCCTACTTTATACGTTCTTTCAATATCTGCTTCATATGCCACCTCTGTTGCGCTATTGAAGTTCTGACTGAAGAGGGTTGCACCGCCGCCACCGCCACCTGCGCAAGTCTCTTTCCATGACGCATAGGCGGTGATGTTGGCGGTCGGGGTATAACTTGCTCCGGCAGCGTAGGTCGTGCCGCCGATTACCCATCCTTGGAAGGTATGATCAGCATAAGTCGGTGCCGCCGGCATTGTGATGTTTGCGCCCGCCGACCCTTGCGTAATAGCATCTACGCTGCTTCCGCCGTTGCTATTGAAGGTTACGGTATAAAGGGTTGCCGCAGCATTAACGGTTACGGTGCAGGTTGCTGTTTGTCCGCTGCCGTCATGCGCGGTGGCGGTGATGGTGGCGGTACCGGCAGCAACAGCAGTCACAACGCCACCGTCAACAGTCGCTACTGTTCCATCGCTTGAAGTCCAGTTCACTGCTTTATCCAACGCATTAGCCGGGCTGACGGTTGCCGTCAGCGTCTCCGTCCCGCCGACTGTCAGCGTTGTGCTTGTCTTGTTCAATGTGATGGAAGATACAGGAATTTTAGCAAAGACCGGACTGATTGTCACAGCCTCAGCAGGCATAGCGAAAGTGTTTTCCGTCACCATAACAACTGTTGCGCCACCGCTGGTCTTTGTCACATTCCATGCGCTCAGCGCATAACCCGTACTTGGACTGGCAGCCAAGGTAATCGTCTGCCCGTAGTTGGCTGTTGTATTGGTACTTTCCGCACTACCGCCGGCAACGCTGATGGTATATGTACCATTTGTGGCAGAGTTATGGGTAATGGTGTAGTTGCTCTTTTTGAACGATGCAGCAATGGTCGTCGGACCGGTTACTACATAGTTCGCACTATAATCTTCCCCGTTGATAGTAATTTCATCATCTATCTCATAACCCGTTGCCGGCTCTGCGGTGATTGATGTCAGGATTACCGTGTGCGCCAAGTCAGCAGAGCCGCTTGTCAGCGTAGCTGCACTATTGGACGTATTGACATAATTAACCGTAATCGTACCGTTCTCGTACGGACTGATCGTCACGCGGTCGGTCTTCATACCTCTCGTCTGAGTTACGTTAAGGTACTTTACACCTCCATCTGTATTATGCTCTTCTCCCGGTGTCAGCGTAATATCCTCAAAGATATTCTGCCTCTGGAAAACGGTTGCCTCCGAGATGTCGTAACTACCCGGACGCATTTGGTAGATACTATTATTGTCACCCTGCCATGAAGAATTATTAGCTACTTGATAAACAAAATAGTTTTGGTAATTGTCCGGAGTACATTCATACAAATTATCAGTACCTTTAACTCTGGTCATCCCGGGCGCATGACTGTGATTACTACGACCTACACGGAAATTAATGGTTGACCAATTCGTAGAGGTGTTATCGAAATAGATTTTATGCGCTCCACCTATAAAGGAATAGAAAGACTCATCATTCGGCAACACTGTTGAAGCACATATAATCGGAGAGTTTGTCTGGTTTGCAGCTGTATTTGCAGGATAAACGATGATATAGTATGTACCTGACGCCACATAAACCGCACAGTTATTTCCTACATTCCAAGAAGCATCATTTCCATCATTCATATTGGTAATGTTGGTACCATTATATTCTTTTTGAATATTCTGCCGATAATAAGCAGTACTGCCACAATAAAGAATAAATTCACATGTACTACCACCCGTGCACGTATAATACCAATACATTTGGTTACTACTTCGAGTCATCGTGATATAATTGCTCCAGTTGAGCGACCCAACAAACTTCCATGCAGGGTCCCACTTTGCATAAATAGTAGTTGCCTCTGTTATTGGTGCATCAAAATTGACAGGAGTAGTACATGCTGAGGTAGTATACCACCCCACAAACGCATAACTATCCCTTGTCGGAGTTGGAGGTGTTGGCATCGGTTCACCGGAAATTGCTTGCCATGGTTCTGACAAACTGCTATAATTATAATCCAATGTTACCAATACACCGGTAGGGTAAGTGACCGTAATTTTAGGCGTACTTTCATGATACCGGAAAGCCACCCTGTATATACCTGCTATATCTGTACGCAGAGAACAATCCCCCTTTGCAGATGTGAAAGGCCATTCCTCGTTATTATGATAACGCGTCCATGTTCCGCCATTGCGACTCCAATATGTATTTCCTCCCGTAACATGCTTAACAGTGAAAGAGTATGTTGTGTTTGCGTCCAAATCTAAATCTACGTATCCCGCATTTGTGGCTCCATCTGCTATCTCTGTATCTGTCCATGCTGCATTAACATCATCAAAATTTCCATGCAGATACCATTTATCCAAGGAGGCTGCATCTTCAATGATAATTTTCTTTAGTGTAACCGTTTTCGTAGAATTATTATGCGCAACAGTAACTAAAGTTCCTCCCTTTACATCGACTTTATTATTTGTCGCTGCGGTAAGCGAAATGTTATTTTTAGCCGTTCCATCCTTCTGAGTATAGGTAATTGTCGCTCCACCACCATCACCTACAGAACCGAGTCCAATTGTTATGTCACAATCATTTTCAACAAAAAACTTTATAGTCGCATTTGCTGTCTTCCATTTCCAACCTTTAAAGTTATCTCCATCTCCACCGGCAGTTCCTTCATATTCGTAAGTACTACCTGAAAAGAAAATATTATCTATTCGGAAATCAGAATCTGTTCCTGTACCACACGTCACTCCTCCTAAAGTATTATTTCCGTCAAATGTATATGATCCACTCGCATAAACCTTTTCGAATGTCGCCGTCACAGTCGCATTCGCCGTACCCATCGTGAGTGTCGTCGTGTTGCTATGACTATCTCCACTTGGACTAATACTTGCACCTGTTCCGCTTACTGCCCAATTCGATACTTGATAACCTGCAGCCGGTGTGGCGGTAATCGTTGTTGTCTCTCCTTCATCCAAAGATGAGGCATCTGCTTCCACAGTACCATATGAATCCGTCCCTGTACTTGTTGCCGCTGTTACGGTGTAGTCTTTGGGCGCAGCAGTTACATATCCCACGTAAATTCTATAAATTCTTATATTATGTGCGTTTTCAGTATCAAATGTTAATGTTACATTTGTCGCTGTCGATGATGGTATCCATGTATATGATGCCTTGGTATATGTCGAAACATCGGCAGATACTTTAGGATCTCGAGAACAATCATAGTAATATATTGATACAAAACTTAAATCATATCCGGATTTTGCTGCGACCTTAAGTCCATAACTTTTAGAACTACTTTGATCAAATTGTATCATAGATGAACTTATCGTTCCAGCATAAGTTCCAACATCCGTTAAGTTTATTTTAGTCGTTCCTGCTGAAGAGGTAAAAGAATATACTCCATCAGCTAGAGAGAATGTGTGTAGTGTTTCAACCGTTACCGTTTCTTCGGTCGTCATAGTTACGACAAAAGTAATGTTTGTTCCTCCTCCTGCGCTCAAGTTATCCAAAGAGAAGGAAGCCGAGCCTACTGGGGAACTTGAAGTGGGAGTAAAAGTATGGCTTGTATTGCTTCCAGTGATTGAGCCTCCATCTGTACACGTAAATTGTGATGAGGTTCGATTCCTAGAAAGTGTAAACGCAATAGACTTTATCTTATATACACTCGGAACTGTCGATTCAATAGTAAAGGTTCCCGTTTTATTATTTGCAACCTGCAACTTTCCGCTACTTGTTGTACAATTAGAACCATCTGTGAGTTTCACGAAGCCTGCCCTTGTAGGAAGAGTACGGATTTGGTCTACAGTAATATCAAAATCCGTTCCCCATGCCATACCGATATTAGCCACACTCATCACGAGTACGGCAAAAAGTAGCATAAGAGTCCGACGGAGATAGGACTTAAGTCCGATCCGATTCTCTCTCGTTAGTGTCTCGTCAGTCTGATTTGGGCTACCTTCCGTCCCAAATAACTGATTAAGTAATAAATGTTTTTTCTCCGCCACAAGGGCTCGATTAACTTGTAAAAAGTTTTTCATTGTATTTAAGTGTTTTAGTGTTATTTCTATTTTATGTTTGTTTCTATTCTTTTTCAAAAACTTCATCCAACTCCCCCGCTTTAATCTGCTTTTCTTTTTCATCCACCTCTTTCATAAATTCATCAGCGGTTTTTAAAAAGTCATCTTTGTATTCCTCTCTATTTTTTAGATGAAGAATGTCTTCTATCAAAAACACACCGAATTTTTCTAATAATGCATCATAGAGATTATCAATCTGCCTAATGCCGTCATCTCTATAGGCATTTATCTGCTCACGGACCCTTTGTAATCCTTCCAAAGCTTCTTTCTTTGTCATGATATTATAGATTATTTAATTTTTACTACGCGCGTACGCGCACGCTTCTTATATTTATACTTTAAATTGTTGTTTTACACCTATATTATACTTTAAATTGTTGTTTTACACCTGCTTGTCGCAAGTGTTCAATATACTCCATTACTTGACGAGGTCCATACTTTTGTTCCCCTGTCTCTTCATTTCTCTCCTTCATCATTCCTAAAGCCAACAGTGAGAACTCATTATATAACGTTGTCGCAAACACACCTCGATCGTCTGTATTAACAGAAGCGTTGAGAAGTGGATAGTGCGGATCTGATTGCTTCTCTATTGGGTCGAACTTCTGCAACAGCGGATGCTCACAATACTTATCCACAAATCCGATCTTCAAGTTCGATGTCGGATTGCACTCGACAGCTATTTGTTTGGCAGCCACCTTACGGCGCATTTTAGCTTGGAGTTTCTCAACAATATCTGCAATCGTCTCCGGATATTTTCCTTGATAGCGTATTTCTCCGTTTACTTTAATTTCATGGTCAAAATGATATGTCTGATAAAGAAGGCATGCTTCATGATCCTGGCGAGCCACATTAACTATTTCATCCTCAACTTCTGCCGTTTGGTCCCAATCGGTCATGGTCCCTTTCGCCCACAATGTCAGGTTCGACTTTTGATCCAATTTACACGGTTCATCTCCTCGCAACAACATACTATTCCAATATGTCTGCATGTCGAACGTACAAACTTTATTATACCCGATCGCCTTGTATAATTCTCGCGCCAAACGATTAAGTTCTGTTTCTAATGAATTGGGTATTTCTACATCTTCCTTGCTGGCCGTCATGCATAGCCATACGCAATTATCTAACACATATTGCTTAGGGGCGATGATTCGATAATGACGTCTGCTATAGTACTGCTTTGCATCAATTCCCATCGCCAAGCCATGACCTATGCGACATTTTGCACCTAATCCCAAGAACAACATCGCTTCGTCTATCGCGCGCAAGCCATCAATTATGTCAAAGAAATCCTCACCCACATGATAAGTTAAATTAGTTAATCCTCTTCTACGCGCATAACGGAATGCATGTCCGAACACTTCCGGTCGACAGAACATTTCTGTACTTGCAGCATCAATACCTACTATTTGTATATCATTAGGCCGACGTTGCTGTTTCTGGTAAACACTCAGGACTTGTTTGATATATCCTTTTAATTCATTGCGATAGTTATTGTAACGTGGATAATCCTGACGGTTGCTCAAATACAAATCATGCGTTTTCTCCGATTTACTGTAGTTCGCTTTAATGAAGTGCACGACTAATGACAGATGCTTTGTGGCATTGTCCATAACTATGCGTTGGGTGAACACACCTTTATTATAATTTCGCGCACGCATACGCGAGTGACTCGTCATATGTCGCAATTCCTTCGGAGTAATACGGCCTTCTAAGTGATCATTGTCACTACCACGTAACGTGGTCTGTAGTACTATAGGGTCAAATACTTCGGCAATTGGATCCTGCTCTTTGATGAAGATATCTTTTCTATCCTGATAGGTCTCGAAATTTTCAAAGCCTTTCAGTTGGTTGATCTGGACGAACTCCTTACGAATACGAGTTTTAAGAACCAGATACAAGTAGAAGTATGGAGCTAATGCCCACATCGTCTTATCATATCCGTAGAAGCGATAGAAGAATTGGTACATTAACTTACGCTCTCCGTGGAAGATGAGATTGGCATCTTTTATATGCTCCTTCACTACTTTGTCGGGAAGAATCGCATAATCAAGTGTTCTTCCATTTCGACTCTTGATGGCAAATGTTCGCAAAATACCGATTTCCGCACTAATATCCCGTTTAATCCGGTTAGCATACATTTCATCTTCCAAAATGCGCTTAACACACATCAACTTACGACAAAGTTGTTTGTTAGGAGTGCATGGAGCGTTTAGCAACTTAAAGAATTGCACCCTCAAGTATGCTGCAGCAATACACATTCGTTTGAACGTATATAACTGCTCCGTATTGGCTACAGAAAGGGTAACATCTTGATATTGCTTGACATCCTTCAACTTTTTGTCGATATTATTTAGCGAGTTAGTTAAATCAATCCAATTAAGGTTAAAGACATCACATGTTGCATTATAATGAGCATGAAGATCTGTTAATCCTCGGCTTAACACCTCGTGTAACTCTTCGTTATTATGTCTTATATGGTCCGGCCATGCGAAGAGAGCAGTCTGATGTTTTTGTTTGGAAATTACATCTTTGTTTGCCAAATAGGCAGTAGTCAACAAGTCTTCTCCTACAAATAGTGTTGTATCCTTCCATCTAAGCAGTTCATCAAAGACTGCCGCAGGTTGTTGTGTCTTTGCGTCTTGCGTCACTAAAATATCGGCCATATACCGAACGAGTAAGAACGGACGGTAGATAAATGGAATCTTTGTCGCATCTTGCTCATCTGCATATTCGTTTAATGCATTCTCGCTATTCAGGTTCATCCATATGTCCTGCGATAGGTTCTCCATCAAGCGAGCTTCTGTTGTTGTAAAGGCATCCTCGCGCCAACGCACGAGTTGAGGCAGGATGTCTATGTAGTCATCCTTACTTCTACGTGCATCCTCGATGGCCTTCACCACCGCTTCTACAGGATAATCGTAGAATAATGCCTTTATGCTCGCTCGCTCGAAGTCCATTATTTCGTTTCCTTCTTTTGCTGCTCTTCTAATCTCTTTTCTATTCTTTCAATTTCAGCCGCTCTATTAAGCCCTTCTTCTGTTATATTTGCTTTCACTTCTTCTATCTTAGAAGCAAGGTCCGATATTTGTTTGGTAAGTGGCTCTAATACTTTTTGTACGGCAACTTGTGTAGTGCTGATTTCTTTATTGACCTTCCGCATTACACTTTCGGTTACCTTTTCAGCCATCCTTTCACGCTCTTGAATAGAACGAGAAATCTGCCTTACGATATTGAAGGTATTATCTTCAGAAAGTATAGCAATGATATCTTCTCTTGAGTATTTCGTGCTCTCATCAAATAGTTCTTCCCAATTTATATTCTCGTATATATCTGAATCTTTCTGTTTTTCAATAATTTTACGAATCTCTATTCCCGTGAGCTCTTCTTGCTTGGGCTTGAGAATAGTTTTGCCAAATATTGTTTCTAATGCGTCTCTAATAGATTTCGCCGTAACATCAAGTTGATATATACTATTAAATTTCTCTTCAGTTAATTCAGTTTCTTTATGATTTAAGAACGTAATAATTGGTTCCAGAAACCAAAATTTCATTTTATAAGAGTCTTCTTCCTCCTGAATATGGTTCGGATATAGTTTTATTCCTAAGTCACGTATATACTGATATGTATTAGCTATATTGAATAAGTTGCCTCCGGTTTTGGCTGTATCTCTTTTATTAATTAAAGTATCAACAATTGCCAATTGCACTTCAGAGAAACGAATTATCGCTTCCGAAATGAAACAATGCCATCGATGTTCTAACTTATTTTCATTTGTATTATGTTCTTTCAGACAAATAGCTAACATATCTTTTAGCAAAGATTTATCGCGAGCCAATGAGTCTTCGAAGAAGTCAGACGTCCCCCCTTTGTATAAATCATTCCATCTTTGGTATGTTTGCTTAATGTTAACAATATTGCTAAATATGGATAAAACATCAAACGCTATATAGTTATTGCGATCACTAAAAGCATCATAATACGAACGAGTAGTTTGTGCCCTATTGTAATCTAAATCTTGCCGAGAATATAGAGGATACCTTGTCGTTAATGCGAAATACTCGCACAGTTGCCAATCTACATCACTTGATTCCGGGGAAAGATTTTTGAATAAAGAGCATAGCTCCTTACCATTAATGGCTCTCTTGTCTCTTGGGATGTGACGATCGTCTTTCGGAATCAAATCACCCTCCTCATATGTAAAATAAGAGCCATTGATTAATCTTTGTAACAAGTTAAGTTTCTGTATTTTTGTATCGTATTTATATATTGCGGTACTCCCTTCTTCACTAGGGAACAAGTTAATCTTAGAATCCGAAATAATATTATAGTTCTCATACAACTTCATTGAGTAGAAGGCTCTCAAGAAATAGATGAGATGTTTAGTCTCAGCCGAAGCATTAACGTTCTCTACATAGTTCATAACATAGAACACGTCTCCCAGAGAAATGTTCTGCATAGCATTATAAGGATGTAAAATTGCAGTAACTATGCTGTCTGATATCTCTATTGTTTCTTTTATATCTTTTGGTCGTAGTATGTTTCCTAAATGAGACACAACATCTTTGTTGATAGATATGATGTCTTCATTATGAGCTAATGCTTCTACAAATTTCAAATTCTCCTCAGATAGGCCAGCTATCCATACAGAGTTGAAGTATGCTTTAAAATCGGCCTTATTTTTTAAGTTATCGCTGCCATCTTCGTTCTTTGAGTTCGGCATCTTCCATAACATTCCCAATAAAAGGCGAACCGAACGGAGATTAATGGGTACTATAGGAGATATGTTTCGCCCGTTTACAAAAATATATCCTGTCTTCTTATAAATAAGCCGTACAACAGTTTCTTTTACTGATAAAGGATTATCTTCAGGCTTATTTCCATTGTATAATTGAACTATCCGCTCTACAATTTCTTCTCCACTTGGCATCAAGATGCGATTACTTTCAGGCATCAACTTCATCACATACCGAATAGCCATCTCTTTGATGGTCTCATTGGGCACGACTTCCTTGTCCATCCGTTTTCGCAAGTACGATTGAACGACCTCAATCATCTGCTCTATTTTAACAGCTACCAATACCACACAATGCTCCGGAGAACTGAGATATTTGCGGATCTCTTCCGCCATTTGATAGCCCTCTGTAGCATTAAGGTCAAGATCATCAATGCTGATTAAGACGCGTTCTTTGTGGAAGTAGCGTGCATAACAATGCAACAACTCGTTAACTTTGTTTTTTAACTCAATTCCTGCTGCCAAATCATCTATTTCCTCCAAATCGTCATAAGCGTTTTTGTCTGATGCCTTATTGATAATCGCCAAACTTCTTTTCACCTTCTGGAATTTCTCCATTAAGCGATTACGATTAGCAATATTTTCATTACATCTATTAGAGCATTCATCTTCCTCCATTTTACGCTTGTCATCATCACATATATCAGCATACATCTGACCGATTAACAATTCCAATAAGTTATGCTTTGAGTCGAAGAAGGCGGGATCTATCAAACGCAACACTTTGAAACTATCGGAATCAATTTTATCTGACGAGTATAATTTGGCAGCTTGTGCCTCTTTCATAATCATTTTATTGGAAAGAATTCCACGCACAGTCTCAAGAGCAGAAGTCTTACCTTCTCCTCGATCACCGCAGAACACGATAACATTGGACATCTTATCATCTATATCTTGGTGCGGTTCTATTCTTGTCGAACGCTCTATGATGGAGTCTATAATATCAAAGACCTGACGATACTGCTCCCTAAACAAAGAATGCTCAAATTGCTCCTTTGATTTTTCAATCACAATACCTGTCTCCTCTCCCATTCGGAAGATGATTTCATTCTGCTGCATTTTATTGCTCTCGTCATTCATAGTATTTATGTCTTTTTATGTTTTTCTATTTTGGGTTCTCGCAAAGATGCGAGAAAAATGCAAGGTGTTTTTTTTGTTGTCGGATGGTATCCGACGCAAGGGACATAGATGTTTATTGGTCGAAGCCGATCTTCTTGCGTGGGGCTCGTCTATCACCGCCCCATCTTGAGGTGACATTTTGGCACCTTAAAGTTTGTTACTGGCACTATGTCTTTTTTCCCTGGCATTATCTATTTTTTTTGTTGGATGGTATCCAACCTAATGGACGATGTTTTTTCTATTTTTACGCTGCATTAATGCACCGTGCGGTGATGTTCTCACGTTTTTCTTCCGATGTTCCCAGCACTCGTTGCCGTGTCGTTGCCGTCTTTTTGCCGTCTTTTTGCCGTGTAGCAATCGTTTTTGAGAACGGATTGCCGGTACTCCGACTGCAGCGACTCATGACATCTGTCATTGAGATTAAGTTGTTAATGTGTGTCATTGTATTTTAAGTGTTATTTCTATTAGGTGTCGGATGATATCCGACCTAATGGACACTGATCTTTTTTGGGTTCTCGCAAGGATGCGAGAAAAATGCACGGTGTTTTTTTTGTTGTCGGATGGGATCCGACTAAAGGACATAGATCTTTTTTGGGTTCTCGCAAGGATGCGAGAAAAATGCAAGGTGTTTTTTTTGTTGTCGGATGGTATCCGACCTAATGGACACAGATCTTTTTGGGGTTCTCGCAAGGATGCGAGAAAAATGCACGGTGTTTTTTTGTTGTCGAATACAATTCGACGGTAATGGACGAAGGACTTATATTGTTCTGATTGTACTATTTTTAGGTTCTCGTCTGGAGATGGTCCCGTGATGGTCCTGTTCTATATCGTGTTTTTACATGTTTCAGCTTGTTCCTTTTTTATACAAGCTTGTTCCTTTTGACTTGCGACCTATACGCACAAAAAAGCGGTAAGTCCGTTAATACTGGATTTACCGCTTTAAAATAAATGTATGTACTTTGGATGTTAGTAAATTATCATGCTTTGAGGAATGACTCTTTCTATTATTACGAGATCATCCTCTATGGAATATAATATCGCTAATTTCTTATAGTTGATACGTCTAATAGGTACTCCGTATCGGGCAGAAAGAGCCATATCTATCGCCAAGGCGTCAGCTCCTCGCTCCAAACTACGCATCTTGCTGAGCAACCCTTGGTAATAAAGCGCAGCAGTCATAGGAGCTAACACTTGATTACAGATAAAGTCATATACTCTATCCGCATCATCCAAGGCTTGATCACTTAATTTGACGGAAAAGTGCCTCATTGCAACAATTCCCGAATATCATTCACCCCGTAATGTTGTCCGAGTTTCTTGCCTAATCTATCAGCGAACTCATCAATAGAATGCAATGCTCTTCCTGTACTAACTGAAAGCATCGGCTCATGCATTCTATTGCCAAAACTTCTTTCTGATGTCGGTTGTGTGGCTACCATAATTGTGTGTTTTGCGTTTTGCGACGCAAAAGTACAGCTTTTTTTTGATATATGCAAATAATTCTGCAAAAATCGTTCCGATTCCTGCATTTTTGCGGTAAATCCAATATGTCAAAGATCAAGTCAAGTACCAAGTGACCAAGTACCATGTACCATTTGGCTATAGACATAAAGAAAGCGTGAAAATCAATTGTTTTCACGCTCCCAAAGGCCTTCGCAATGCCTATCACCAGAGTAAATAACAACCGAAGTCCACGCCGAATATGTACACGTGAAATACGCGCAAGCGCGTATACACGATATTACATACCCATGGACATTCATTGGTTGTTGTAAGGGCTGGTGATACAAAAAGTTGCGAAGTTTTTGAGAGCCGCAAACAACGTCAATAAACGTCTCTAATATGTCCAATTTCTCCACCCCAAAAACATTGAGAGACATCTCCCTCGGCGTGGATTGAGTACAAAATTACAACTTTTATTTCGAATATACAAACTTTTCTTGAGAAAAATTAGTATTTTAATTATTTTTACACAAAAAATGACAATTTTTAGCGGTTGGTTCCCTCCGAAAGTACGTCCGCACCCTTGTGCGAGTACCCAAGCCTTAAAGCTAAAAACAAATAAATTTTCTTTTTCAGCTTAAATTCTTGTGTATTCCAAATTTTTGTAGTAATTTTGCAGCGTGAAAAGGAGAATAGCCATCATAGTAGCGGTGACACTGGTGCGTTTAGGCGTCGGCATCGGCTTTGGCGTCGGGCCAGGGATAGCGATACACGCGCAGGAGCCCCTCATCCCACCGGTAGGAGACGCCATCAATGCCGGCGTAACGGCAGAGGAGAAAGGCGAAAGGGTGAAAGAAAAAAAGCCGAGCAAGGGGTTGCTGTTCTTCTACGGCATGGGGGATTGGGTGGACCGGTACCTGATGCGGGGCATAGACCCGGACTATATCGCGTTGCCGGAACACAGTTGGCGGCTGGCATACACCAACGCGATGATCGGCGTAAACTCCAATGTGTCAACCATTGACGATTTAGGCAGTTCGAATATGCAGATTAACCTTTTGAACCGCACGACGCCGAGTGTGGATTTAGGATTCCATGCCAGCTACCGCGGGATAGGTTTCGGCTACAGCTGGGACGCGTTGCACGCCTACCAACAGCGTCTGAGTTTCTCGTTCGGCAGCAAGTTCATCGGAATTGATTTTGCGATCCAGACGAGTTCGAACATGAAAACCGATGTGCTTTTCGACAATCAGTCGCTTTGGCAAGTGAACAATGCGAATATCATCATCACCAATGCCAACCTGAACCTCTGGTACGCGCTGAACGCGGCGCATTACTCGCACCAGGCAGCCATAAAACAGTCGTATATCCAGAAAAAGACAGCCGGTTCGCTCCTGCTGCATCTATCGTACATGTCGAGCCAGGTTGATATCCGCGACACCATGAAAGTAGAGGAGTTCAGCAAGCAGCCTGTATTATCGATACTGCTGGATAACCTGACCGCCATCCGCACACGGCAGATAGCCATCGGTTTAGGCTACGGCATCAACTATACGCCGAACAAGGGAAAGGTGCTTCTCCACGCGTCTGCCAACGCGATGTTAGTGACATACTCGGTCAACCTGATTTCCTACTACGTACCGGACAGTATTTCCAACAAATTACCCGGCAACCCGATGTACAACCTGGAACCTTCTTTTCCTGTCCATGTGACGGGTAACGTGCGCGCCGCGGTAAGCTGGGAGATCAACAAGTGGGTGCACCTGAGTGCCTGGGCGACCGGCGAGAACATCCGTTTCCACTCCAAACCGACCGCCATGGGAAATATCGTGAATGTAAGCAACTGGAACTGGAAAGTGCAGGCGCACGTAGGCGTACGTTTCGGAGCCGGCAAAGACCGTCTGGACCGCGCGCTGATGCAGAGGCGTAACCTGCAAGGGCTGCTGAACGGGGACTACCAAGATAACACTGCACAGGAAAAAAGAAAGAAAAGCCGGATACCCGAATGGATAACCGGCTACTTCTGGAGTCCCAAATATTAGTTGACAAAATTATTCTGCGGGAGTGTCTCTCCAAGTACTGTAAATTCAACACGGCGGTTGTTCTGGCGTCCTGCGTCCGTCTCATTGGTATCAACCGGCTGCGACTCGCCTTTACCCTCCGTCTCTATACGTGAGGGATCGATACCGCGCTCCACCATGGAGTTCTTCACGCTGTTGGCACGTCCTTCTGAGAGTTTCTGGTTCGCCTCATCCGAACCGATCCAGTCAGTGTGTCCGGTGATGCGGATGCGTACGTCGGGGTTCTCCGCGAGGAATTCATACAGCTCGCGCAAGGACGGCTCCGACTGCGGCAGGATAGTCGTCTGGTTGGAGGCGAAGAAGAGGTTCTTGATGACGAACGTACGTCCCTTGATGACAGGCTCGAGCGCAAACTCGAACGCGAGATCGTCCAGTCCCTGGATACCGATCGGGAAGAGCTGGGTCTGGAAATCCTTCGCCTCTACGAGCGCCTTGTAATAGGTGTCGCCCACAGGCAGTTTGGCTACGCCGCCGGTTTTAGCCACCTCCACTTTCTGCACACGGCGCGAGTCGGTGGTATCGATCACCGTCACATGCGCAGTGATAGGCTCGCCGGTCTTGGCATTGATGACCGAGAGTCTGGTCACCGGCACCGGATAAAGCACCACATCCGTGGTATCGAGCTTCATCTTGAGGTTGGTGTTCTCACCCTCTATCAGCTCCAGATCAAAGGGAGCATGGGGCAGAAAGCCGTCCTTGGACACAGCCACCTCATACAAGAGCGGTTTGAGGCGCTGGATGAACATACCTTTGGCGTTGGTGGCACCCCGTTTGACAACCTTGTTGTTCTTCTCGGGATTACGCACTTCGATATTGACCCTCGCCTCCTGTCCGGTCATCGGCAGCCCCGTACGGCCATTGATAAAACGGAGTACCATATAGGGGTTCTGCGGTTTTTTCTGTTTCGGTCTGGAGAGTTGGAGGAGGGCGGTGAACTTAGCACCGACCAAGAGACTGTTGATCGCCGAGGTAGCATACGCAGAGGTATGTACCGAGGTAGTCTGTATGGACGCCTCATCCGCCGTAACCATACGTGCGGACGTACCCAATTTGGTCAACGGCAGACCATAATCCAGGAAAAGGGCTGCGCGGAAATGCCAGGGGTACTTGCGGTCGTTATTCTCCGCATTCCACTCCTCGCCGAAATAGGTATTCAGGTTCACGCCCACCTCCGCGGAGAGCGCAACGTCAAAGCCCATGCCGTTCTTACCTTTAGCCACATAAGGGGTGGTGCCCAGGTCGCGGACCTGTACCCACGAGGGGTCAAAAGCGGCATTGTCATGGATAGAAGTGGTGAGCGAGGAACGCTGGGTATAGTTATGCAGGACGGTATAACCGATCTTGGCTCCCGCCAGGAAATAGATGGGAACCGGCGTATCCTCCACGAACTGCGCACCCGCCATGATCGGCAGCATGATCTGACCGACCGCCTGGGTCTCACGGAAATTGGCGAAATCATAATACTTCGTCTGCCCCGGCAGCACATACTGGGATGCCGGATTCGTTCCGACTACCGAGAAGGGGTTCTCACCGCCGAAGGACACATTATCCTGCGACGAGAAGATACGGAACTCCGGGCCCAGCGAGAGCATGAATTTCTTATAATGCCACTCATAGCCGACGCCGAGCAGACCGCCGCCACCGCCGATGAAGCGGCTGTTGGTACGGTCATAGGAGTTCACCAACCCGCTATAACCGACACCACCCCACATGGAGAGGTTGTGAATCTGATGGAGGTCGAGTTTGTTTTTCGCCCACTTATTGTTGTTCTTCTTGGAATTCTTACTGTTCGTTGTTCTGGACGTAGTCGGTCTTCCGTTATTCGTCTTACGGCGTGCCTGCGCATCCGCGTCCAACGGAGCCGCCATCAGGAATGCCAGCAATAACGAAGTAATAACCAGTAAATTTCGCTTCATAGACATCATACCTGTTAGTTATCTGTTTCACACATACATACAGACGGTGTACGCGTGACATTAAATCTGAATGTAGCCCGGATTCCAAAGGAGATGAACTGGCTCATGGATTTCATGATATTCTCCCCGGCATAAGCCGTGGAAGCAGGATCCATGTGTGCGTTCAAAACCGAGTTGAACCGGATATTAGCCTGCAGGTTCTCGCGGGTGCGAGTCAGCGGGTTGGCGTCAATGGCCGAATAATCGACCAGATCCACCGTGTTATGATTCCCCACTACCGGAATAGCATACTCCACATAGGCACCTATACGGCAGGATATACCCGGCACGATCCGGAAGAAACCACCCACCTCCGCCATCGGAGAAACCATGAGAGTCGGCGATTTGTACGAGCCCTTGTAGCCATACGCCACCGTGGGATAATAGCCATAGGACGGCACATCGCGGGAGACGGCATCGATGAGGTTGGCGTACTCACCCTCGGTGTACATATCGGTTGAAACCGAATAAGTATTCCACAACGGCATGGAGACTTTCGCGCCAAGCGAGAAATAGACTTTGTCCTTGATACGATAGCCGAACCAGACAGGCACGGAGCCGTAGACCGTATGCTCCTTCTCGCGATAGCCGGAATAGACATAGCGGTACAACACAGACATGCCATCCCTGTCAAGGGAGGGGAACTGGTCCGTCATGGTACCCTTCATGGCAAACTGCGAGAGGCGGTAGTCCGCTCCTATGCCGATGCTGAAGAAGAAACCGCTCCTGAGCACCTCATAGGACAGCGCGAACTGGGCATCTCCTCCGGCTGAAGGGCGGATCATCTGATTGGCAGACATACCCAAGCCCGAACCTCCGGCAATGGAGGTAGTGATGAAATGCTGGGTGATCGACCGCTGCGCCGCAAGGGGCAGGGAGAACGTCAGCACCGCCAGAAGGACTACAAATACTATGTTTCGTTTAGCGTACAATGATCGGTAAGGATTGATGATTATCAAATACAACTATATACATACCGCTTTGCGAGGGCGCCGCAAAAGAGGAGACCACGTCGGTCTTGGGGAACGAGGCTACCGGCGTACCGAGCACGGTATAGACCGTACAAGCCGCACCCGCCGAGCGATAGACCGTGCCGCCGCCCTCAACAGAGGTAGGCCATACGCGGAAAGCATCGGCTCCCAAGAGATCAATCCCCTGCGTAGCCGGGGAGTACAGGATCGGGCAACTCTCCACCGCATAATCCTCACCGGCACGCATCAGGCTCAGCACAAAGGTAGAACCGATGTCGGACGGGGAAGTAGGCAGATAGGAAGCCGTATGATCCAGTTTCTCGCCATCCTTGTACCACGTGAAGGACACAAACTCATGTCCGCCGTTATAATCCGCGTTCTGCGTAGCGATAAAACCGCCGTTCTGCATCACAATGGACGTAGGATAGGTCACCATCAGCTGCAGCGGCTGAATCTCCATCTGGCACCGCTCGCCGCCGAACTCCACCTCTACATCATATATATCCGGCCGCGCGCTTGCGGGCAGCGGGATGATCACCTCCTCGCCGTTGGCAAACCGGTAGACAGGCTCAAAGCCCTGTTGCTGGTCCTCCGCGGAGAAATATATCTTGATACTATCCATGGAGCCCGAGATGGTGCGATACGGCATTGAGAAGAGTCCGTCCTCCAGACACGCCTTGACGGAGTGCGGGTACTCCACCTCCAGTTTCGGGTCCACGATCAGCTTCAGCGAAATCAAGCTGTCGCAGCCATAGACAGAGCGGAGCTGCAGGGTCGTGTCCGTCGTCACGGTATAGTATTTCTTATCACCCGGGAAGAAATAGCGTCCGCCCTCGCAGATACGGTCCGTGTAGGTGGTATCGTAAGGAAGATGGTAGTAATGGGAAATTATACTATCATAATCGCACCCATAGGTATTAACCTGCGGCACGGTATCCACATAATCATTTCCCGTTTCGCAATGATGCATGGCCTTACGAACAGTAGGCGTCGTGATATCCGGCACGGTAACGGTGAAGGTCTTTTCATCTTCACAGATACCATGGGACATCGTAGCCTTAGCCGATACCGTAAAGGTACCACCGGTAGCCGGATAGATGTGCGACACATTCTTCTCCGTCGAAACCAGCTCCGGAGTGCCGTCGCCGAAATCCCAGATTACCGCCTCTACATGCTCATCCGTATAGGTAGAATCCAGGGTCTGGCGGTTGATACGAACGACCGTACTGGTCTGCTCGAAATCTACGATATTCTGGCATTGCTCCACCTTTTTAGAAAGCATACGCGCTTTCGCCTGCGGGAACCGCGGGTTCGGGTTTGCCTCCAGTACATAATAGCATCCGGCGCTGTTCTTATCTATCACATCGACGAGATAGACGGTAGGATCATCGCTGCCGATATTGAACACCTGCTCCGTCCCTAACACCGTCTTGCTCGGATCGTCCTTCTGATACCAACGGTAGTTGAAACCCTCCGGCGCCTCGAAATGGTCGGTATTGAAATCACCACAAGCTATACCCTCCAGACCGCCGCCACGGCAGTTCATTGTGAAATATGCATACGCGGGGTGCGTATCGTACGAGCACCGCGTAGCGGTAAGGCGGATGGTTATCGTCTGACCGACATACTCGACAAGCGATACCGTAACCGTCTGCCAATCACACCAGTACCATTTCTCGTCCGGATCATGATGCCAGCTGCGCTGGTCTCCATAACCGGCTACAAAGTACCGCTGTACACATGCATCCAACTGCTGTCCGCGGCTATTAAGAATATTGAGAGTGAAGGTAGGGTTCATATCCGTATCCGCGAGCGAAGAACCGTGTCCGCCAGAGTTCATCACTACCGCATACTTCAGATCCAGCAGATCGGACATTCCGGGAGTGACGGTATATTTATACTCGATACGCGAGGACAGACCGGAGGAGGTATTAGCCCCCAGACGGACAGAAGCTATTTCTCCGGCCGGCACCGTATGCAGGTTGCCTCCGAAACTCTGTGCCACCGGGTCTATCTCATTCCTGTCAATATGAATGGTATGCATACTTTCAGGGTTGGACGGACCTTTATCCTCCATACCGGGCGTACCCTGCAGGTTGTTCCTGATGAAATCATCAAATTCACCCGTATAGCACTTACCTGCATAATTGCCGTCCGCACGCCCTAAATCAAAGAGATCAATACAGCGCGCACCTTTGATCCATACGAATTTCTCGGTGTAAACCCATGTGCTATAGCCCGCCGCATTGGTAGCACGGACATAGATATAGTAATATCCTTCCTCGCTCAGGTTCGGCAGCGTCATGGATTTGCCGGTCACCCCGGTAAAAGAAGAGAGGGTCTGGGTATTATAGTTATAGAGCATGACGTCATAGGTAGCGGCGTTACCATTCCAGGAGAGGGTATTGGTATTGCCATCGTAGCGTACATTACTCGGCGGAGTGCATAACGCACCGGGATAGATACAGATGTTATCCACCTTAGCGGCAGGCAACTGTGCCGTCGAACGTGTGTTCAGCCAAAGAACGACCAACTTGCCGCCGTTACCGGCCGTATTAAAGGAGAAAGCCGAGCTCTTCCAGTTCGACGCACCGCCATAGCGGGTACTATTCGTCACGTACGGAGGCAGTGTTAAATCCGTCCGGTCAGCCCAGTTGGCGGTAGTATAGTTATAGAACGTGGAGATGCTCTCCACCCAGAAGACATAGATACCGTCATTAGTGCCGCCCATCGCCTCCCAATCGAAGACCACATTATAAGCACCTTGCGCCAGCTGGAGCTCACGCGCGGCACAAACATAGACACTCTGGGAGGTAGAATAGGAAGAGGTCTGCCGATCCGCAGAAGTAGAGATATACAGACCCGCGGATGAAGACGAGGTAGAACCTATACCGAAACCGCCGGCGGGACCGATATTCCAGATATTGTTACATTGGGAGATATCCAGTGACGGGCTGACATAATTCAGTACCCATTGCGCGTTCTCCGCAGAGTTCTCGAAATCACAGGTATAGGATGTCAATTGCTGCGCTCTCAACCCAGTAACCGACAATAACAATACTACTATAAATATAGTCCGTTTCATATATCTAATACCTGTCATTTTATCGTTTTTCCACAAAAAAGTTCGCAAAGTTACCATTTTTTCTTTAAAATACCAAATTTTTTAACAAAAAAGTAAGAAAAAAATGCTTTTTGCATAATTTAGTGTACAAATACAACCAAAAGCGGTGCCACTTTGATGTGACACCGCTTTCGGGTAAATTCACTGAATGGTTAGTGAACCAACAGCGACGATATGAATATCTCGTCACCGACGATGATTCGTACGGTATAGAGTCCGCTTACCGGGATACCCGGCAGGATGAGCGGTTTCTCTGCGCCATGCTGCGTGTACACGAGTGCACCGGCAGCAGAGATGATCTCGATACGTGCCTCCTTGAGGGCTTCTGCAGCGAAGCTGTTAAGG
>OCVV012868352.1_pt1 | contig 53152 bp, 45 predicted proteins | sample 1539721 | NCBI WGS metagenome assembly OCVV01 (sample SAMN02144230, study PRJEB22623) | gut metagenome | biome: sheep rumen | host: Ovis aries | place: New Zealand
AGATTTTTGTTAGCTTTTGAGGGAGCATAGCGAGCTATGTGACTGAGAAAGATGACAAAAAGATGCCACAGAAAACAAAAAGCAACCGAATTGAAATGATTATTAATTGGTAGTGAACTAAAAACAAAATTTTTAGAACCTACCTTAAAATATACTGATTTATTTCTTCGATTTTACTGACGCTCTCCTTCGATTTTACCGAATTGTTCCTTTGATTGTACTGAACTTTTCCTTTGATTTTACTGAAATGCCGAGCCCTCAGCGTTTTTATAGCGAGCCTTCGCCATCGCAACGACGAGCGCTCGTTATCGCAACGGCGAGCCTTCGGCAACTAGTTGAATTCAAAGGAGCGGTTCAGTTAATCCACAAATGCGCTCCAAATAATCCACACATGCAGTTCAGAAAAACCACACATGCAGTTCAGAAAAACCACACATGCACTCCAAATAATCACATATCAAGGTTCTAAATATCTCAAGAAACCAAAACTATAGTTAAAACAGTTTAAGTTTGCAAATAAAAGCACTGAGTTTACGTGGTTTTACGTATCTTTGTCGCCAATTAATACAAAAGAAACGATGAATAGTAAACTGAAAACGATATGGCAGCAGTTGCTGCAGAGTCCACGCCGGTTCCCTGTTGAACTTGCCTTGGGAGTGGCATTCTTTATCATTGCTGTTTGTGATAGTGAGACCCGCGAATGGAGTGAGAAGACGGCACAGATGGAGAGTGCTGTGAATGGTGACATCCTTTGGCTCTTCGTGCCTCTGATGGCACTCACCTTCTGGCTCCATCGCGTCAACCGCTGGGCGTACTTCGCCTCGTTCTTCCTCTTCCTGCCACTGATGATGCTCGACCTGAAGCCATTCCTTTGGACTTACGGTTTCGGATTCACCTACGCCTTGGCAGCGATTCTGCTCATCATCGGTAACAGACGGATGGACAACCGCTCGTTTGCTGCCCATGCCTTGCATGTAGTCACCCAGTTGTTCTTTGGATTGCTCATTTCTGGCATCCTCTACTTGGCGGTGCTTGCCATCACGTCCTCCTTCTTCTACATCTTCGGCATCGACGAACCCAATCATTTCTACGAGCATATCGCCCAGTTCATCTTTTTTGTGCTGGCTCCGCAAGTGTGCTGCACCCTTGTCCGTCAGAACGAGGACGAGGTGACTGAGCCTTTCAAGATACTTAGGATTATCCTCAATTTCATCCTCTCACCAGCCATCATCATCTACACCGTCATCCTTTATACCTATTTTATCAAGATAGCCTTCGAGTGGGATTTACCCAAGGGAGGCGTGGCATGGATGGTCATGGGATTCATCACGGTGGCTTTGGTGGGTCGTGTGGCGCAGTCGATACTCAGTCGGCGATATTATGATTGGTTTTACAGATATTTCACGCTTATTGCCATTCCTCCACTCGTCATGTACTGGATTGGTTCCATCTATCGCATCCGCCTCTACAGCTTCACCGAGAGCCGTTTCTACCTGATGGTGGCAGGCGTGCTAATGACGCTCTTTGTGCTGATGCTCTTCAGCAAGCGTACCCGTCGCTATCAGCTCATGGCACTCATCTTCGGTGCTGCCATCATCCTCTTCACCTACATCCCTGGTATATCCGCCAAGAGCATAGGTCTTCGCTGTCAGAAGCAGAGACTCACAGAACTCATCAGCGAACTGAAGTTGGCGGATGCCAAGACGGGCAAGCTGAACGACGACCTCGACATGAGGGGCATCCGACAGGACAGCCTGATGTGCGAGCGATACAAGGATATCACTAGTGTCATCAAGTATGTACGCAATGAAATTGGAGATAAGGAGTTCATAGCGAAATACGGAAAATGGGAATACTCGGAGTATAGTTTCTACTACGACAATGCTAAGGGCGAATCCATCGTGTCTCCCCGAAAACGTGACAACACGTATAACAGAAGAGAACCTGTCGAGTTGGGCGAATACACAATCTTACTGCCTCAAAAAGTTTACAAATTTGGCTTCGATACCGAGACAATCACCATCACTGTGGATGAGAAAACCGTTCTCGAATATCCTATAGAAGAGGCCATCCGTCAGGACACGATGCTCCTGCATCATCCTGAACGACTGCTCACCTATCGCAACGACTCGCTGATGCTGGTACTTGAAGGTATCGACTTCAATGACACCGACGTTACAGGTGTCAGATACTTAGGTCTCCAGCTATTCAGAAAAAGATGAGTTTGTAATTATCTACAATGATGGCTGGCGTATATGTGCATATTCCATTTTGCAAATCGCGATGCATCTATTGCGATTTCTTTTCCACCACTTCCCTACCCCTGCGAGAGAAGTACGTGGATGCGTTGTGCCGAGAAATCGAGTTGCGAAGCCATGGATTGAGTGCGGAGGAACGAAGGATTGAAACCATTTATTTGGGAGGTGGCACACCATCGCAATTGAGCATTGAACAACTGCGACGGATTTTTGATGCCGTCTTTGCATGTTATCAGGTAAGCGAAGATGCTGAAATCACGATGGAAGTGAATCCTGACGATGTGAATGCTGTGTTTCTTCAAGAAATGCAGTCACTACCTGTGAATCGACTGAGTTTTGGTATTCAGACCTTCAATGACGAAAGACTTCTTTTCATCAGAAGACGACACACGTCACAACAGGCAATCAACGTAGTTCATGTTTGTCAAGCAGCGGGATATGGGAATATCAGTGTGGATTTGATGTTTGGATTTCCCAATGAGACCATGACGGATTGGGAAAAGGACATCGAAACGGCTCTGTCTCTCGGAGTGCAACACATCAGTGCCTATTCGCTGATGTATGAGGAAGGAACCGCATTGACGAGGATGCTGCAAGCGGGCGAAATCGAGGAAATCGACGAGGAATTGTCGCTACAGATGTTTCGCATGCTGGTCGAACGACTCAAAAAAGCGGGATTCGAGCATTATGAGATTTCGAACTTCGCATTGCCAGGCAAACGTTCTCGCCACAACTCCAGCTATTGGCACGGCATCCCCTATTATGGTTTTGGTGCTGGCGCTCATTCTTACGACGGGAACAGGAGGACTTGGAATGTAGAAGACCTCCATTTATATATAAAAGGAGTAGAAACGGAACAACTTGCTATGGAAGGCGAAACTCTGACGCAGGAACAGAAATACGATGAATGTGTGATGGTGGGACTGCGCACTTGTGAGGGAGTTGATTTGGATGCCATCCAAAAGGAATTTGGCAAAGAAAGCCTTGCCTATCTTTTGGAGAATGCACAACCACATTTAGATGCAGGCAAACTATGTATCGAACAAAATAGAATCCACCTCACTGAGGATGGAATTTACACCTCAAACGACATTATTTCGGACTTAATGAGAGTTTAGGCGACACTCAAACTGAGTTTTAAAAATCTTTTGTGTGCGAAAACAATTAAGAAAAAATTAAGCAAAAACACCTCTTTTTTGCCTGAAATTAGAAAAGTTACATAAAAAAGTAAAAAAAACACTTTTAAATTGAAAAAAAAATGGATTTCCGAGAACAACGTATCAGAAAAGTCCGTAACTTTGCAGCGTTTTAAGAAAGCAATAAATTGTTTAACAAAATTAAAAGTAAAAGTAAAATGAAAAAGTTGGTATTTGCAATCGCAGCTCTCGTAACAGTATCTTTCGTATCTTGTGGTAACGAAACTAAGCCAGTAGCTGAAGAAGTAGTTGACTCTGCAGAGGTTACTGTAGCTACAGAAGACACATTGGCTGAAGCTGACAGCGTTGTTGCTGATAGCGTAGTAGCTGACACTACTGTTGCTGAGTAATCAAGAGCTTAGCGAAACAATTACCTTGGGTCTCAGACCCATCGAGAGAATTGGAACCTGCTTGGACGTGAGTCCGCAGGTTTTTTTTTGCCCTTTTGTGAAGGATTCCCGTTTCAATGACGGGTCAGCGAAACAATTGATACACCAGAGCAATAGCTTGTTACAAATCAATATCTCCATTTCGGAAGATTCTTTTTAACTTTGCAAACCATTAAAGCCCCAATCGGTTATGATGCCGACAGGAAGGGTTTCTGCATGAAAGGATTTCGTTGGAATGGTTTTCACCTCATTGAAAGAAATACGCCTCTTATGAATCAACGCTTCATCTATCTGCTTCTTATCCTGTATTGCCAAATACTGACAATTCAGGCACAACCCACGTTTTCAAAAAAACATGGACTCTACGAGGTGAAGAACCTGATCGTTGGCATCAAGAGCAGTGACCCTGAAGCTGAAATCCATTACACGACGGACGGTAGTACACCGACTGCAGAAAGTCCAACCTATAAGTCCTACCTGCATTTTTCAAAAACCACATGCCTCAGAGCGGTGGAAGTGAAAGATGGAGTCGTTTGTTCGCCAGTGACAACCGCATCCTATCTTTTCATCTCTTCCATCTTAGGTCAACAAGGCACACCTGAGGGGTATCCTTCGCAATGGGGACCTTACTGCGAAATCTCGGGAACAGCACAAGCCGATTACGACATGGATGCAGCAATGACCACCAATGAAAAGCTCATTCCTCATATCAAGCAAGGTTTGAAGGACATTCCCATTCTTTCGCTCGTTACCGACAAGGACAATTTCTTCAGCCACGACAAGGACTCTGTGACAGGAGGCATCTATATCTACACAGGAACTCCTGTCGGCAATAGCATCGGACGCGGTTGGGAACGTCCCGTTTCAGCTGAATTGATGGGTGGAGAACAGGACCACGATCTCACCATCGATTGTGGCATCAGTATTCATGGAGGACATGGAAGACTTCCTGAGAAGAATCCAAAACACTCTTTCCGACTGAAATTCAAGTCAGAATATGGTCCGAACAAACTGAGCTATCCCCTTTTCGAGGAAGGTAACACGGAGGATTTCAACCAGCTCGTGTTGCGTTGCCACTTTGGGAATTCCTGGCAACATTGGAACTCGCCTGGAAGAGCATACGCACAGTATGCCCGCGACCTATGGGCACGAAACATGCAAGGAAGGTTGGGACACGCACATTCGCGCGGACTGTACGTCCATCTTTTCATCAACGGACTCTATTGGGGGCTCTACAATATAGCAGAACGCATTGATGACACCTTCTGCAAGACTCATTTTGGAGGCAAGAAAAGTCTTTATGATGTCATCAAACTGGAAGAGACTGGTGGAAATCATATTGAAGCGGCTGAGGGAACGACAGAAAAGTGGAATGAGTTGTTTTCTGTCTCAAAAAAGGCTGCGGATGACCACTATTACTACCAACTGCAAGGGCTGAACGAAGATGGTGAAGAGGATGAATCGGTGGAACCATTGCTCGACATGGACAACTTCATCGACTACATGCTGCTGAACCAATACGGAGGAAACACCGACTGGGACCACCACAACTGGTATGCCTTGGCACGACGTGGCGACGACCCCATGGGATTTCATTTCATTTGCTGGGATACGGAACAAATCTTCGAATCGCTGAATGAGAACAGACTGGGGTTGAACAACAAAGGAAGACCGACCGAGGTGTTTCAATATCTTATGCGGAATCCTCAGTTTCTGCACCGATACATCGATAGGGCAAACGAACTGCTCACTGGCGATGGATGGCTAACAGAAAAAGCTGTGGTCAGCGTATGGGACAGTTTGTATCACACCATCGAGAATGCCATTTACGACGAATCTGCTCGTTGGGGAGACTATCGACGGGTGGTGCATCAATACACGTCGAAAGGAAAATACTACGAAGTAGATACCTACTACATGGCTGAACGAAACCGCTTGCTCAATGACTATTTTCCTTACCGAACTTCGCAATTCCTTTATCAACTCACCCAACAAGGGTGGTTCCCCCGCACTGAAGCGCCTCGGCTGTTGTTGAACGGAAAAGCCATTGAAACTGACACACTTACCCAAGAGGATCAGCTCACACTTTCAGCACAAGGAAAGGTCTATTTCACAACGGATGGAAATGCACCTGTGTCTTGGGCAGGTGCCGATACGAAAGGGCATCTATCTACATCGGCAAAACTCTACAAGGGAGAGAATGTCAATTTTCAAGAACAAGAGGGAGAATGGATTACGATTCGTGCTATCGCACAAAACAATGGTGAATGGAGTCCTGCCATTCAGCACCGTTTCTTTGTGGCTGTACCTTCGGCTATCTATGCCATACACAACGAAGAAACTATTTCAGACAATGTCTTTTACAATTTGAACGGACAACGTGTGAATCATCCTGCCAAAGGTATTTACATCAAGAACGGAAAGAAGGTTTTCGTGAAATAATCCGGAACATCGGTTAAGACCCAGTGAAGAGAACCTCTGTTTCCGAATCTAATCAAACAAAAAAAGTACGGACCGGTTCAAGAAAAACCGAAGTCCGTACCTGCAAATGTTTTATTAAAATAAAAGTATTGCAAGTGCAATCACTGCACAAATTGGTATTTATTCAATTTATTAAACTGCAACGCTCACATCGTACTTGTCGGCCAAGCGACGCAGATTGATGAGTGCATAGCGCATACGTCCCAATGCCGTATTGATGCTGACGCCCGTCTTCTCTGCAATCTCCTTGAAACTCAACTCATCGTAGTAGCGCATCAGCACCACTTCGCGCTGGCTTTCTGGAAGCAACTTGATAAGTGCTTTGATGTCTGCCAACACCTGCTGGTCAATCATTTCTTTCTCGCGATTCTCATCCACTGCTATAGATGCATGGTTGAAGAGATCGATCTCAACTTCATCGTTGGAGATTTCAGTCTTGGTTTGGTTTTGACGATGATAATCTATAATCAGATTGTGCGCAATACGCATCACCCACGAAGCAAACTTTCCATTCTCCGTGTATTGACCGTTTTGTAGTTTTGTGATAATCTTAATAAAGCATTCTTGGAACAGGTCTTGAGCCAATTCCTCGCTTCGAACAGAATATGCTATGTAGGTAAATACTTTGCTCTCGTAGCGGTGAAGTAAAGCATCGAAAGCTGCATTATTGCCTGCAATGTATGAACTTACCAACTGTTCGTCGGTTTGTTCCTTAATCTTTTTCATTAAGCTGCCGGTATTTGGTTTAGCGTAATGTTTCTCCGATAGGCAATAATGGGTTTAAAAGTTAATATTAATCTCAGTTTTTTTCTGATTCGACGCAAAGTAACAGCTTTTTAAAGAAAAATCAAAACTTTTTCACCATTATTTTGCGTTTTTTAGGAAAGATTTAACAATCTGACGCAATAAATGCCATTCTTTCTTTCATTTCAAAACCACGAAGGAAGTCGGCAATAGGCATACGCTTCTTACCTGCCATCTGGAGTTCGTTGATGCTCAACAAACCGTTTTGGCACATCACATGGAGGTAGGTTTTGCCATCAGTCAACATCTCGCCTGGCTTTGGCATCAATTCCGAAGCCGTAAAGACACGCTCCACCATAGATGTGGAGAAGATCTTCACAGATTGCTTCTTGCCTTTGGCATCCTCAAATTCTGACCACGCAGCAGGATATGGACTCAAGCCACGTATGAAATCATAGACTTTCTTCATTGGTTGGTTCCAATTGATCTGACAAGTCTCGTGGAAAATCTTCGGAGCAGGCTTCAGTTCCACATCAGCACCCACAAGTTCACTCTGGTCGATTGGCTGAATAGTGCCAGCAAGGATATTGTCAACGGTTTCCGTAACCAATTGTCCGCCGAGCAGCATCAGTCTGTCGTGCACATCTTCCACATTGTCAGTCTCGTGGATAGGCACACGCACCTGCTGGATAATCTTACCCGTATCAATTTCGTGCTTCAAGAAAAAAGTCGTAATACCCGTCTCAGTCTCGCCATTGATAACAGCCCAGTTGATTGGGGCAGCACCACGATATTGAGGCAATAAGGAAGCATGGAGATTGAAAGTGCCCATCGGTGGCATGTTCCACACCACCTCTGGCAACATGCGGAAGGCAACGACAATCTGCAAGTCTGCCTTCAAAGCACGGAGTTCGTCCAAGAAGGTTTCGTCTTTCAACTTCTCAGGTTGAAGCACTGTCAAGCCTTTTTCCAAAGCATATTTTTTCACAGGACTTGGCTGAAGTACACTTCCGTGGCGACCCATTGGTTTATCTGGCATCGTAACGACACCCACCACATTGTATCCACCTTCAACAAGGGCACGAAGACTTTCCACAGCGAAATCAGGCGTTCCCATATAGACGATTCTCAGTTCTTCCTTTTTCATATCCTTAGTTTTTTTAATATCACATTTTCAAGAGAGACTATTCCGCCGTAAAATCTACCAGTGTCTTACGATAAGAATTGAAAAGACCTGAACGCGAAATGAATCCAACAAAACGACCGTTATCATCCACCACAGGAAGACTCCACGCCTTGGTCTCATCGAACTTCTCTGTAGCCACCTTCAGCGTGTCGGCAGTTGTCAAGATAGCTGGCGCTTCCTTCATAAAATTGGAAACGCTATACTTATGATAGAGTTCTGAACGGAATATATAATGACGAACAGAATCGAGCGACATCACTCCAATCAATTGTCCGCCTTCGTTCACGACTGGGAACAAGTTGCGACGAGAACTCTCAATGGCAGTCACAATTTTCGACAAGTTCCAATCGGGTTTCACGCAAAGAAAATCCTTTTCTATGAGAGAATCCAAATTCAATACAGTCAAAATGGCATCGTCCTTATCGTGCGTAAGCAATTCGCCTCGACGCGCCAAACGCATGGCATAGATACTATGAGGCTCGAATGCACAAATGACAAGGTAAGACACTGCCGACACAATCATAATCGGCACAAAGAGTTGGTATCCACCAGTCAGTTCGGCAATCAAGAAAATACCCGTCAATGGGGCATGCATAATACCCGACATCAGTCCTGCCATACCATAAAGGGCGCAGTTGGCAGGAAGGATGAAGCCAAACGTTCCTTGATTGAGTCGGAAAACAAAATCCCAAAGTGAGGAGAAAACAAAACCCGCTATGGCACCGACGAACAAACTTGGTGCAAACACTCCACCGCATCCTCCACCTCCATTCGTGGCTGAAGATGCAAACACTTTCATCAACAACACAAGCGAAAGATAGAGCAACAGACTGCGTTCTCCTTGTCCATAGAAATAGGTGTTGTGCATGATTTCGTCAGCCGAAGCATTGTTAATCAACTGACCAATCACCTCGTAGCCCTCACCATAAAGTGCTGGAAGAAAATAAATGAGAACGCCCAAAATCACGGCTCCCAACACGAACTTTGGCAATGGCTTCTTAAGTTTTGCGAAGATACCCTCAATCCAATTCATCGCACGTGTGAAATAGAGCGAAATGAGTCCGCAGAACACACCGAGCATAATGCAACTTGGAATGATGTCGATGGAGAATGGTTTTTCCAAATGAAAAGAGAACATCGACTGTGTTCCATAAAGCGCGTATGACACACAAACGGACGTGATACTCGTCACAAGCAACGGCAACAAGGAAGCCATGTTCAGGTCGAGCATCAGTACTTCAATCACGAACATCAGTCCCGCAATAGGCGCTTTGAAGATGCCAGCGATTGCTCCTGCTGCTCCACAACCCACCAACAACATTACCGTTTGCTGAGGTAGATGGAACCGCTTACCCATTTCAGAGCCGAAAGCTGAGCCTGTCAGCACGATTGGCGCCTCGGCACCGACAGAGCCACCAAAACCAATGGTGATAGCACTTGCCACAACGCTCGACCAACGATTATGGCGCTTGATACGAGCACGTTTCCGAGAAATGGCATAGAGAATTTTTGTCACTCCATGACTGATGTCATCTCGCACCACATATCTCACAAAAAGAGAGCAAAGGAATATACCGATGGCTGGATAGAGCAAGTAAAGTCCGTTCACCTTGCTCACGTCGAATTCGTTGGTCAAAAAATTCTGGATAAAACTGACCAGAAACTTCAAGACAAACGCAGCAAGAGCCGTACACACACCCACCATCAAACTAATGAGTATGACAATCAGACGGTGACTATGTCCACCTTTTATCCATTCAGTGACGGCGTTCAACACCTTCACTTCCTTTCGTAACACACCAACGATTCCTGCCATAGCTTACTCTTTTAATTATCTCTCGCCGTAAAGCAAAAACTCTTCTGCATCAAGGACGAATAATCTTGAATTCACCATTTTCCTTAATCTTCACAATGCTGGAAGGTTGATGCTTTTCCTTGCATTTTTGATTGTATTTCACCACGTAGTCCACCGCATTCTTAATTTCATCAGATATCTCTTGAAAGGTCTGTGGCGTTGGTTCACCACTGATATTGGCACTGGTGGAAACAATCGGTTTTTGGAAACGGAAGCACAGTTCCTTCGAGAATTCCTCGTTGGTCACTCGAATTCCAACGCTTCCATCTTCTGCCAAAAGGTTGGGAGCCAAACCATTAGCATTTTCATAAATGATGGTCAGAGGTTTGGTTGCCATCTCAATCATATCCCAAACCACATCTGCCACCTTACGCACATAACGAGAAAGCCGTGCATCGCTATCAACCAAGCAAATCAACGCCTTCGAATCATCACGCTGCTTGATTTCATAGACTCGCTTCACAGCTTCCTCGTTCGTGGCATCACAACCAATGCCCCAAACGGTATCTGTTGGATAGAGAATGACCCCACCTTTCCGCATCACCTCAATCGCTTTTTTCACTTCATCCTGCAACATAGACTTTCGTACTTAAAAATCCCTTTAAAATCCTTCAAATCACTGATTATCATCCCTGATTAGAATTCGCTCGTGAAATGGAACTTGATGTGTTTAAAATCCTGCTGCGCCATCATCAGCACATAGCCCGAATCGGCCAGGAATACATCCCTACCCTCTCGGTCCTTTGCCATATACTGATACTTGCGCTTCTTGAAGTTTTCGTATTCAGCCTCATCGTCGCTTTCAATCCAACAAGCCTTATGCAAACTCGCTGGTTCCCATTTGCAAAGCGCATTGTATTCATTCTCCAAACGATACTGGATAACTTCAAACTGCAGTTGTCCCACCGTTCCAATCAACTTGCGACCATTAAACTGATTGATAAACAACTGAGCCACACCTTCGTCCATCAACTGGTTGATGCCCTTTTCCAATTGCTTCGTCCTCATCGGGTCAGCATTCTCGATGTATTTGAACATCTCAGGCGAGAAACTTGGCAAACCCTTGAAATGCAATTGCTCACCTTCCGTCAGCGTGTCACCAATCTTGAAGATACCATTATCGGGCAGACCGACAATATCTCCTGGATATGCCTCATCGATTGTACTTTTCTTCTGCGCCATAAACTGCGTAGGCGACGAAAATCTCACTGTCTTTCCTTGGCGCACATGCAAGTATGGAGCATTTCTCACAAACTTGCCCGAACAAACCTTGCAAAAAGCCGTACAAGAACGATGGTTAGGGTCGATATTCGCAGTAATTTTGAAGATGAAACCCGTAAACTTAGGTTCTTCCGGCTTCACGAGTCGCTCCTCAGCAGTAGTAGGACGAGGATTTGGAGCTATCTCCACGAAACAATCCAACAATTCCTGCACACCGAAGTTATTCAAAGCGGAGCCGAAGAAAACTGGTGCCACTTCTGCATTCAAATAGGTATTGACATCAAATTCAGGATACACACCCTCCACAAGTTCCAAGTCCTCACGGAGTTTGGCTGCATCATCTTCACCCACACGCTGGTCGAGCTCATCGCTATTGATATCCACTTCCATCTTCTCTGTCACCATTTGCTTGTCAGGCGTAAAGAGGTTCAGTTTCTGCTCATAGATATTATAGACTCCCTTGAAACGAGCACCCTGATTGATAGGCCACGACAGCGGACGTACCTTGATTTGGAGTTCAGTTTCCACCTCGTCAAGCAAGTCAAAAGGGTCACGTCCTTCGCGGTCCATCTTATTAATAAACACAATCACTGGCGTCTTGCGCATACGACACACCGTCATCAGCTTTCGTGTCTGCGTCTCCACACCCTTAGCACCGTCAATCACGATTATCGCACTATCCACAGCTGTCAGCGTGCGGAACGTATCTTCTGCGAAGTCCTGGTGGCCAGGTGTGTCAAGGATGTTAACCTTATAATCCTTATAGTCAAACTCCATCACGGACGTGGAAACCGAGATACCACGTTGTTTCTCAATCTCCATCCAGTCGGAGGTAGCCGTTTTCTTAATCTTGTTCGATTTCACAGCACCAGCCACCTGAATCTGACCACCAAACAGCAGCAACTTCTCTGTCAGCGTCGTCTTTCCCGCATCTGGGTGCGAAATAATCGCGAATGTCCTTCTTCTTTCTATCTCATTCATTGATCAGTCATAAATATAATCAGGGATTTTAAGGATTTTAAAGGATTAACCTATCTCTACTTCCCCAATTTTGATATTTGTTATTTTTCAAAATGATTATCGTATCTTCTAAAAGAGGCTGTTGGTCCACCAAAATTCAATAGTATTCCAACTTCCATTCCCGTTGCTTTTAAGTAGTTCAACACTTGGGATGCCTCTTCACCAGTCAATTCCGACAGCGCTTTAAGTTCTAAAATAATTTTGTCTTCAACAATAATATCAGGAATAAAATACCCTACGACTTCATTCTTATAAAACACATCTATATGCTTTTGACTCTCACAAGACAGACCTCGATTCCTCAACTCCTTAACCATAGCATTATGGTACACTTGTTCCAAGAACCCATATCCCAATGTGTTATACACATCATAATATGCCCCAATAATCTGTCTCGTTAAATCCTCATAAAGCATAAAACCATTTCATTAGCAATCCACAAATCCTTTACTTAAATCCACCATTAATCAAGAATCCTTATAAATCCTCAAAATCCCTGACAAAATAATCATCCTTGACAAGAATCCTTCTTAATCCTTAAAATCCCTGACAAAAATCATCCCTGACCAAGAATTTCCCTGACACACTCCCTGAGGCTTTCTTCCCAGTAAGGAATTTCGATGCCGTAAGTATTCTTGATTTTGGTCTTGTCCAGCACGGAGTAGTGAGGACGAGCAGCAGGAGTTGGGTATTCCTCAGTGTGGAGTGGACGCACTTTGCAGTCGTTGATGCCAGCGATACGGTGAATTGCTTTCGTGAAGTCGTACCACGAAATCACACCCTCGTTGGAGAAGTGATAGATGCCAGGCACAATACCTTGATTGATGGCTGCAAAGATAGCAGCAGCCAAGTCGCGAGCGTATGTTGGCGTACCGATTTGGTCGAAGATCACACCCAATTCAGGTTTCGTTTGCCCCAAACGTATCATCGTCTTCACAAAATTATTGCCGAAGGTGGAATACAACCAAGCCGTACGAATAATCATAGACTGCTTGCAGTTTTCCAGCACTTGCTTCTCTCCAGCCAATTTCGTGCGACCATACACCGAATTAGGACACGTTGGCTCCTCTTCTGTGTAAGGAGTATGGTTGGTACCGTCGAACACATAGTCAGTTGACACCTGAATCATATATCCACCTCGCTTTTCAATGGCTTTTGCCAAATAACCAGGAGCGATATTGTTCAACAGATTGCAGAATTCCTCATTCTCCTCTGCCTTGTCAACAGCTGTGTAAGCTGCACAATTCACGATGCAATCCACTTGATTATCCTGAACGAACCTATCAATTGCCTCTGCATCTGTGATGTCGAGTTCCTCCACATCCGTGAAGAAATACTGATGCTGTGGATTCTTTTTTGCGAGCAACTGCATCTCGTTGCCCAACTGCCCGTTGCAGCCTGTTATCAATATTTTCATATTCAATTTTTAATTCTTCATTCTTAATTCTTCATTCTACTCCCCTCGCCCTTCGGAGAGGGGTTGGGGATGAGGCTTTTCATTCTTCATTTACAATTCCACTTCCCCTTTCTTATCCTTCTTGTAATATTCCGCCAGCATGGCAAGGAAGCGGGAAATATCCTCCATCGCCTTCTTCGTGTCCTCGCTCACAGGTTTGCCCTGCAATCGAAGCATCATCAAGCCATACATCGCATCAAAGCAGTTCTCAATCTCGCATTCATCTCGTGTGTTCGAACGATTGCGCAGTTCCACGATATAGGGCAAAGCCTTGTAGTAGGCAGCAGAATAATAAGGATGCTTGGGCGATTTCAGCAATTCGTTGTGCAAGTCATTCAGCATGGTAATCACACTCTTGTTGATTTGCAGATGCCCCTTCTCTTGAACTCCCTCACTCCGCATCATCTCAATCAAGTTCTCATACCACTCACGCTGCGCATCAGCCTCCTTTCCTTCCAACTTGAACCGATTCAGATACGACTCCTGCAACTTATCGATGTCGAGTCCATTGGCACGAATCAAGTCCTCCACCTGCCACATATACAGCAGATATTCAGCTATGTTTTCCTTCTGGAGTTTTTGAGAAATATACATGTTACTAATAGCATTTTTCACTTTTCACTCTTCACTTTTCACTTACTATTCCGGTATGATTGGTATGATTTTCCTCAGCATGGCAATGAGTCCGATGGTATAAGCCATCATCACGCCCGATACCACCATCACCACAATACCAATGATACGGTTAATAATCCATATTCCTCTCACATTGAATCGGTTACGGACCTTGTCAATCGCCCAAGTCAGCACATACCACCAAAGCAACGCACCCAAAACAATGGATACATAACCCAAGAACTGTGGCAGTGGATTACCATTCAAGATAAACGTGAACTGACTGAACATCGCCACGAAAAGAAACACTATCAGAGGATTGGAAGCCGTCACCAAAAAGCCCGTCAAGAAGTTATGAGTCAAACTTCCCTTGTTCGGGGAAGCGGGTTTCACCTTATCTACAGGATTGGAACGGAAAGTGTAAAGTCCGAAGAGGAAAAGCAAAGCACTACCAACAAGTTTAATCCAAAACGCTACGCGCGCATCCTCAATAATATCCACAACAAACGAGAGACCAAAACCCGTGATCAGTGCATATATGAAATCACTCAACGCTGCCCCAACACCTGTGGCAAAACCGAACCAACGCCCTTTGTTCAGGGTTCGTTGCACGGTCAATATACCAACGGGTCCCATCGGCGCCGAAGCTACGACACCTATGATGATACCTTTCACAACCATCTCAAGACCACCGATATTCTTCAGTATCTCTTGATAGTCGAGCGTTGGGAGTTGAGCTTCTAAGAATTGAATCATATCCTAATTGTTTATCAACAGCAACCATCATCATCCCAGCACACAATGTGCCTAAGAAAATGCAAAGATACGGCTTTTTCCCGACACAGCCAAATTAAATAGAAATACATTCTTCCGTCAACAAATTTCCACAAATTTTCTCAAAACTTTATCTTAATTTGTGCCCCATTTGTGTTAATTTGTTGACTCACTTTTCACTTCTCACTTTTCACTCCTCACTACTCATTCTTCATCTCTCCCGCCAACGATTTGCACATCAGCTCGCGTACTTCCTTTGAACTATATCCTTGTCCAAAGAGCACCATCAGCTTCGTCACTGCACACTCCACCGTCATGTCGCGTCCACTCACCACACCAGCCTCCAGCAACTGATTGCCCGTTGCATACAATCCCATCTCCACCGAACCCATTTGGCACTGCGTGATATTCACCACAATCTTTCCATCCCTCGTTGCTGTCTTAATAGCATCAATCAGCCATTGCAGACGAGGCGCATTTCCCGAGCCAAAGGTGCGCAATACGATTCCCTTGATACCTGGGAAACGGAAAACATGCTCAATCACATCACTCCGAATGCCAGGAAACAACGTAATGGCAATCACCGAGTTGTCCAGTTCTACATGAGGCGTGAATTTCTTCTCAGGGTCAATCTTTCGTATCTTCTCCACATCGAAATCGATATTGATACCCGTCACAGCCAATGGAGGATAATTGTATGACTTAAAAGCACTGAAATTCTCTGCATTACATTTCGTAACACGGTTCCCACGATAGAGCTTTTGTCCAAAGCATACGCACACCTCAGGCACCAATGGACGCGACTGTTCATCGCAAGCAGCAGCAAACTCAATTGCATTGATCATATTCTCCTTTCCATCCGTGCGCAGCACACCAATCGGCAACTGACTACCTGTCAGTACCACAGGCTTTCCTAAGTTCTCCAGCATAAAACTCAGTGCCGAAGCCGTGTAAGCCATAGTGTCCGTACCATGCAGGATGACAAACCCATCATATTGCTGGTAGTTGTAATCAATGATATTCACGAGTTTTGCCCACAGCTCAGGTTGCATGTCCGAAGAGTCAATTGGAGGGTCAAACTGATAGCTCTTAATCACATAGTCAAATTCCTTCAGTTCAGGCACATGCTTCATCAAATGGTCAAAATTAAAAGTCTCCAAAGCCCCCGTCTCTGGATTCCGAATCATTCCAATCGTACCTCCCGTATAAATCAGCAGTACGCGTCGCTTCAGTTTTGAGAAAAAGTTATTCATCACACATCATTTTTTTCTCCTGCAAAAAACAGGTATTCACTTGCTTGCTCTATGATTCGACCATCTATTATCTCATTACTCATATCTCATTTAGTTTAATGAGTTGGCGAAGTATTGATTACACGTCTTTGTATGGTCTATTCAACATTTCATCACACCAATATTCCTATTCTTCAAAAGGATACGTTTCATCATAGATATCATTCAAAAGTTTATCTTTATACAACCAATGAGCACCAGGAGAAATGTATTTAACCTTGTAACCTTTCAACTTGGCTGAGAGTGAACTGATAGAAGTTTCTTCTCCATTATAGCTAACTTTTCGATCCGAAACAATCGTAACAGTTATAGTAGGATCGTCTTTCCAAACCAGAACATCACCCTTTTGCATACCCATTTCATAGAAATTGAGTGGTGGACGATGTTGTATCTTGGCCTTTACAGATGCCGCCTTATCATCGTCTGTAAGGTCGTTTTCTATCTCATCACTTACTTCTTCTGTAACATCGGTATGGTGGAATAGTTCAAGAATGGCTTTGGCCTGCTCCACCTGTATGCGGAAGAACTCACGATTAGCATTGATACGTTGTGGTGCAAATGCCGTGTGAAGAGCTTTCTCAATCTTGGCGCAGTCACCTTTCTTCACTTTGCAAGCAAACTGGCACTCAAAAGGAACAGGAACACCCGTTGTATAGAGTTCCTTCATCCTCTTGTCTATATCTTCCTGCGTAGTCATGCCAATCTTCACGAGACCAGGCATTACAGGATTGGTCAAAAGATAAACTATTCCGTATTCCATAACTTAATTCTTTTGAGGTTCTTCTATAAAAGGCATATATGCATCAGTATCTGAAAGTGCCGCAGATTGAAAGCCATTATATCGTGTATATAACAAGTCCAGTTTGGAAATATCAGTTAGTCTTTCAATTGATATTGTACTTCCTGCTATAATTCCAAGGTTGGAAAAGTCATCACAAAATATCATTTTTTCTATGTGTGGAGCATTCGGGACAACATCCATAATAATAACATGACCAAAAATGTAGCAAGTAAATAATCCGCATCTTTTCACATTTGCTATATCCTTTTGAGACATTCCTATTATTGGATTCTTTTGGTCTATAAAGCCAATAAGTATTTTGTTTATGACGCAATAGAAAGGAATATCCCCATCGTCATATCTTGCAAACTTTCTTAATTTGTCAAATACAGGACTATTGCCATCCTTTGTCATTAAATGATATTTCTGCAAAAAGCATTCACACATGCCTCGTTTGAACTGACGAGTTAATCCTTGGACAGTGATACTATGAAGGATTGAACGCTTTAGTGTTATTTTATGCTTACTGACAAAATAGTTAAATAATGGTGATTTTTCTTGTTTAGGATTTAAAGAGAAATAGTGCTTACCTATTTGGAGAATGCCTTTTACAGCTTCATCTTGAGATATTCCATACTTCTTCCTGTCATCACCAAAATAAGAATTACATTCATCACAAACATCAAAGCATGTCTCTTTGCCTCCCAACGCATGAGGGAGTATATGAGGTATTTTAAAAAAAGTAGCTCCTTCTTCTTTAGTTCTACCACACCAAATGCATTTACCTGTTTCGATGTGTTCTCTTCTCACTTCGCCCCTTTTTTTCTGTTACATTCCCTGCAAAGCATCTGGCAGTTCTCGGCAGTCGTTACACCGCCTTCTGCCCAAGGAGTAATATGGTCGCCCTCCATTTCTTCCAGTTCAAAGTGCTTGCCACAATGGGCGCAGATGCCTTGTTGCCGCTCGTATGCTTCACGTTTCTGCTTCTTGTCGAAAGTACGGAAAGAGAGGTCGCGTAAGTCACCACTCAGCACATAACTATAGATACCAGACTTTTTCATTATCTCGTCGTCTTCCATCAAGTCGTGTATGCGCTGTTCAAGTTCTGCGGTATCATAAATCTCTTCGTGGTAATTGTCGTAGAGCAATCCCCAATCCAAGCCTTTCATTTCCTTGCGATACTTGATGAACGTAGAGCGTACCCAAGTGACGATTGCCGAGAAGTAAGCCCAAAGTTGATTGGCATTTGCATCGTCTTTGTGCTTCGACATATATTCACTAACCTCTTTGATTCCTTCACGCCTTGCAGCCCACTGAAAAACAGTGTGCAGATATGCCTGTTCACGTGCTACGCCATTTAGCAAATCTGCTGCCATCTTATAGGCAGGGCATCCGTCTTTTGAGAAATGCCGACGTGCATCTGTTACGAATGGCCCGACATAGACAGCATTCAGGAGTTCTTGGTCAAGCAGTCTTTCCCCTGCAATATTGATAACCCGAAACCAGTCAAGTTTTTCTTTGTCTGTTCCTGTACAGAAGTAAACCGTCAATTCGTAGTTCAAAAACTTTTGCTGCTCGTCTGGGGTTAGCGAACTAAAATATAGGATGCCACGGTCTGGGTCTTCGATATTAAATTCGTGGGTAAAGTATTCGCAAATTGAAAGAGTACGTTGCTGACCATCAATCATTTCAAACTGATCGTTGTTTACCACGCTCCAATACATGATGTTAAGCGGAAAGCCTTTCAAAATAGTATTCACGACTGCTTGCTTCTGTTTTGTATCATACCGGAACTCTCTTTGATATGGAGGTCGAATGTCAAGGCGTCCACCATATCCACGCACACCGTAGTCTGGGTCATTCATATAACCTGCTACAAGGTCACGAACCGTTATCGTCTGCTGCTTAATATCCATAGTCATTCCAATTTGTCAAGTTGCTCAATGAATTTCGTAAAGCCATAGTTATGCACAGAGCACTCCTTGATGTCCTTTGGCTTCTTCTTTTGTTTCAGAATATAGTCGTATGCTCCCTTGGCCCCGTCGCTATTTTTGTTGTCTGCATCAATAAACAAATCTTTCCCTTTGATGCTCTTATTGACAATGTTGACACACCGATTTGTGTTTTGGCAATCCTTTTTGTTCGTATCGACAAATGGTATCAACCAACACTCTATCTCATCAATACAGATAGCAAATACCAGTCTGCTCTTGTCAAAGTCATCAGGCAGACGATTGCTAAGATTGTCGCAGACACTTTGCCAAAAGGCTCCCATGTCAGTCAAATCATGCCTTACACCATATTCTTCACATACATCGGTATCAATCTGCACTACAATATATTCAAAGTCTTCCTTTAGTGCTTCAACTATCAGTTTTTTCTCTTTATCCTCAAGATACTTCATCACCAATCCCCAGCCGCCAGGACCATCTTGCTTGCCATCCTTAGTTTGTTTGGGATTTAATGGTAGTACCCACAGGTCTTGGTCTTTCAAATATCTGGTGATAATATGGCGAAGCACCCAGAAGTCAGAAACGCCCTCGCTTACAATGCCTATCTTTTTGCTCATAGTAGTTAAAAATTATCAGGCAGTGCGCCAATTAAACCAGACATCCACAACTCAGAAAGCGGCATCTTCCTGTCCTCACGATACTTCACACGCTCAATCTTCGTATGCCCATCAATGTCACGACGACAGACAAACAGCCGGACTTCATCATCAGACAAGTCCATACCGTCAAGTACAAAGGGGTTGTGAGTAGTTAGTATAACCTGTTTGTCATTCTCCTTGGTAGTCTTTACCAAATATTTTGTAAGGCTCTGGCAGAGACCAGGATTGAATGATGTTTCAATGTTATCTACTGCAAAGAATTGAGGTGTATCTTTACTATTAAAGAGCGTCAAGAAGAACAACAGATAGAGGAATCCTTCATTCGTGCTTCGTTGGTCGAAATAGTGCAAAGAGTCCCTTAAGAATTTGTCACCAATAGAAAGTTTGTATTCATTCGACAACAAACCATCAGGGATATTAAAACCGTCAAACCAATCAAGTATTTTTAGCCCCTTGTTGATTTCTTCAAACAATCCTTTATTACTTTCATTTTTACTCAACTCTTTTAGGTATTGAAACAGCCCCTCTCCTTTATTCCCTAACGGGTAAGTTGTATAGTCATTAAAATCTCTAAGAACTTTTTCTACAGGTCTAAAAGATATATAATTGGCATAGGTTGGTGCTTCTAAGAATGATTTCCCAAATTTTTTTTCAATTTCCTCTTTGGTCACATTTTTCTCATTGCGAACAAATGCCAACCAATCTTTATATCTATTATTGGAAAGAAAATCATTGAACTCTTTATCAAAAGTTGTACTCTCACTTTCCTTGGATTTTTCAATAAAGCCTTTTAATATCTCATGAACTTCCTTGCTTATAATAATACCATAAGCTTCATCTGAGATGTCACCATTGTTTCTCCATTTTCTCTCTTGATTAGAATAGCCGATTATAGCACTTGTTCCTTCTGGATTTTCAGTACTTCTAATGTCAATCTGAATAACAGAATTGTTACTATCCAGTTCTATATCATCAAAGGCATTCATCATAAACTGCGGTTCCGTTTCACGTATACCACGATTCTTTAATGATTCTGCATCTAACTTGTTTTGACTTGCAGCCGATGCCATTGTGATAGCTTCCAATATATTGGACTTTCCGCAACCATTTGTTCCAATGATAACGTTGAAACGGCCTAAGTCAAGGGTTAAGTCAACAATGGACTTATAATTTCTGATTCTTATATTTTCTATCATAATTTTTTGCAACAATACTATTATTTGTGGAAACTGACAATATGCAAATGAAACTATTTCTTTATTTTGCGGATTAGAATTCTCGGATAAGTCTGAATGTAAATCTTTCCATCGACTTTATAATATGTCTTCCCAGATGGTGGAGTCTGCACTTCAAGTACAGCACCGTCATTAAGTTTCGTCACTTTACTTTCGTTGCCATTTTTATCTACTTGGATTTGTTCTCCATAGGTTTTGTTGGCCATACCAAACCATGTTTTCGTAATACCTAATATGTCGAATTGGTCAGGATTGTATTTGTCAAGGAAGGTAATCGGCACCCCCATTACACCGTCATAATCACAAGGAATATCTTCTGTTTTATCTACATTGATAGCATTAAAATTATCAAAGGTAGGATACTCTTCAGGCGCATAATGTTTATATAAAATAATATCATCGTGTCGTTCTTTATAGTCAAGATTTGTAAACCATCTTACTCCTTTAACCCGTATAAACTTTCGTCCACTTTCATCAATACCACAACCTGCAGCATTTAATTCGTAATTATCCGGCACCCAAAACTTGCGGTCTCCACTATGGATGCTTGCCCCCATCCAGACTCTTTTATCTTTAATTAGAGGAAATATTTCTTTCGTAGTATTTGAATTCACATTCCCGATAATCAAGAACTTCTTGTCGTACTCCATCAACTGCGCCACATATTCACGGAATAGCGAGAATGGCGGATTGGTAACAACTATATCTGCCTGCTTTAAAAGCTCAATGCATTCACGACTACGGAAATCGCCATCACCTTTTAGCGGATGTATGCCGATTTCTTCAGGGTCGGGAATGTTGTTGCCATTCTTATCGCCCTCATATATCAGATAAACAGCTTTTTCAGACTGGTGCTGACTGAAAAGGTCTGCATCCTGATTCTTATAGCAAGTAGTGATTAGCCGCTTCAATCCTAAGAATTCAAAATTATAGGCAAAGTAAGTAAAGAAGTTAGATACACGCGGGTCATCACAGTTGCAAAGGACTGTCTTTCCTCGAAAGTGTTCCCGATAGTGACGCAACTCATTATTGATGTCTTCTAACTGCGTATAGAATTCATCTTTCTTTGCCTCTTTTGCAGCATTCAAGTTCTTATTTGCCATATTTCAACGCTTTCAGTTACAATTTATCGTTGCAAAGTTAATCAATTATTGAGTAATCAGCAAAAACGAAAAGGAAAATGTTTGGTCTTTTTAGGGGATTTTCTGAAGCACTTTAGGGGATTGACTGAAGCAAATGTGGGGATTGTCAGAAGCTAATTTGTGGACTGACTGAACCGCTCCTTTGGATTCAACTAGTTGCCGAGGGCTCGTTATCGAAACGGCGAGCGCTCGGCGTTGCGATGGCGAAGGCTCGCCGTGTTAACGTTGAGGGCTCGGCTTTTCAGTAAAATCAAAGGGAAGATTCAGTACAACCAAAGGAAAAATGCTGTACAACCAAAGGAAAATTTCAGTTCAATCGAAGGAATGGCTTTGTTCAATCAAAATAGAGAGCCAGTACATGGCTTGAAGCTGAACCTCAAAGAAAAGCAAACTCCCCACGGCATTATGAGTTGTCGTGAGGAGTTTTTGATATGATTCTTATTCAAAAGATTGTTATTCCTCTGGGATGTCCCAACCAAGGGCGGAAGCACCGAGGACGGCTGCATTCGAACTCATCAAGCCCGATACGAGGAACTTTGCTTTTCCTTTGAATATCTGCATCACATGGTTGTTGTAAGCTTCCTCAATAGGTTTCATGATGAGGTCGCCTGCCTTGGTCAAGCCACCAAAGAAGATGTATGCCTCTGGAGAAGAGAAGGCGGTGAAATCAGCACAAGCCTCACCAAGCATGTGGCCTGTGAAGTCGAAGATTTCTTTAGCCACTTCATCACCCTTGCCAGCAGCAATACTCACGTCGAGGGAAGTGATCTTCTCTGGGTCGAGTTCGCGAAGCAGACTTGGTTTGGTGGTCTTAGACAAGATTTCACGAGCAGTACGAGCCACACCTGTTGCAGAGCAATAAGTCTCCAAGCAACCTGTACGACCACATCCGCACTGACGACCTTCAGCACCACGCACCATTGTGACATGACCTAACTCGCCTGCAAAGCCATCGTGTCCATACACCAACTGACCATTGATAACGATACCTGAACCAACGCCCGTTCCGAGGGTGATGACGATGAAGTTTTTCATGCCACGAGCCACACCATAAATCATTTCGCCCAAAGCTGCTGCATTGGCATCATTGGTCATAGCCACAGGGATGTTCAAAGCATCGCTAAACATCTTTGCCAATGGCACCACACCCTTCCAAGGCAGATTTGGAGCAAATTCGATAGCGCCTGTGTAGTAATTGCCATTAGGTGCACCAATACCCATTGCCTTAATCTGGTCGATGCCGCCAGCTTTATCAATCAGTGGCTTCAAACATGCCACACCTGCTTCAACAAAAGCTTCAGCCGTTGCATATTCCTGCGTACGGATAGAATCATCGTAAAGCACATCGCCACGCTGATTCACAATGCCAAACACGGTGTTTGTACCTCCAAGGTCAACACCAATAACATAAGGTTTTACTTCGTTCATGGTAGTTAATAAATATTAGTTTTTGAGTTCTTAAGTTTTTAAGTTTTTGAGTTTTAAGTTTAATAATGTGGCAAATTTAAAAAAAGTTTTCCATTCCATTCTCTTTTTGCCTAATAATTATTGGAATTATAGAAAAATATCAAGGCAAAAGATAAAAAACAGTCATATTATAAAATAGTTAGGAGAGTTGACACCAGCAAGGTGAACTCTCCTAACTATTAAATGCTTAGTAAAGATAAAAAATAATTTGGAACGTTTTTAATCCATTCATTTGTTTTTTACCACGAATTACTCGAATTTACACGAATTTTTAACTCGGCGTATGCCAATTATTAATTTTATCGAATTTCTCGAATTATAAAAATGCCAGCATTTTGTTCGTGAAATATCATTTAATAACCTAAAGAATAATTCGTTTAATTCGTGAAATTCGTGGTTGATAATAATCCCAAGTTATTATTTTATCATTACTTAATTTTTCAGAATTAACGGAATGCGTAGAATGCATTGCCTTCAACAACCTGACGGAATGCAGTCACACCTTCGTTGTTGAGTTTGACATTCATGCTCTTACCATTCTGAAGGTAAACCTTTGCATTCTGGTCGTCGGTGAGTTGGAGCAAAACCTGTGACATGCCATTCGATTCCACAGTCCAAGTCTTGTTGTTCTTGTCATAAACGAAGTTAACAAGTTCGCCCTTGTCGTTCTTCACTTCGTAACCCTTCTTAGTGGTTGTAATGGCGTACATGTGTCCGTCGCTACCCATCACGTTCTGCACCTTACCTGCATCTGCCAATGGGTTCTCGCCCGACCAGAATTCGATAGTGTTGAGAACGAGGAAGTCAACAGTTCCACAGATAGGATAAACCCAGCAAAGCAACCAACCAATAACAGCATTGAGATACTTGCTATCGGTGGCATTAGCATTCCACTGAGCAAACTTGTTGAAGAGAGAGAAAGAGCCGATGCAAGAATTGAAAGAAACGGCACAAATCATTGCAACGATACAGAGTTTTGAAAATCGATTGTTCATTGTCGTGTTTGTTTTAAATGAATAATAAAAAATAGTATAGAATGTTGTTGAATTTTAGGAAAAACAAAAGTGTCTCTTGAATACGTGGCAAAGTTATAAAAGATTTGTCGAAAGAAAAATTATTTTACTGAAAAAAGGATGAAGAATATGAAATAAAACAAAAAAAACTCTGCCAATGAGAAATCATTAACAGAGTTATTTTGAAAGCTCACTCCCAAGGAAAATCAAGGGAGCAAGAAGCATTGAAAGGGCTATTATTCGTCAAGACCAGGAATAGTGATGATTTTTCCGTTCTCATCATACTTGAGTTCGCACACCTTCAGACTGCGGAGCCAAGACTTACCACCTGAAGGGACAGAATCGTGATGGAAAAGATACCACTTGCCCTTATACTCCAAAATGGCATGGTGGGTAGTCCAACCAACCACAGGAGTAAGAATCACACCCTGATAAGTGAATGGGCCGTAACGGTTGTCACCAATAGCATAGCACAACATGTGGCTATCACCAGTGGAATAAGAGAAGTAGTACTTGCCATTGTACTTGTGCATCCACGATGCCTCGAAGAAACGATGTGGGTCATCTGCCTTGAGCGGATTGCCTTCGTCATCCACGATGATGATTGGACGCGGAGCCTCAGCAAAGTAGAGACCATTCTTGGTGAGACGCACACAACGACTTGGCAGGGCATCTTCCTTTCCCTCAGGGAGGTATGGAGTCTCAAGATGGATATTGTCCTTGTAACGCTGAAGCTGTCCGCCCCAAAGTCCACCGAAATAGACATACACCTCACCATCATCGTCCTTGAATGCGCACATATCGATACTGTAACTACCAGGAATTGGTGCAGAACGAGGAATGAACGGACCAGCAGGATTGTCGGCTATAGCAGTTCCCCAATGGAACACATCATTGCGGTCCTTCATAGGAAAATACATGATATACCTCTTAATCTTTTTGCTGTAGCCCATGCCAGCAGCTTGTTCCTCTGCATTGGTAGGCACTTCAACCTCATACTCCTGCACGTCGCAGTCCCAAAGCTGACGACCATGCCAAGGAATATCTTCCAGACGAAGAACACAACCGTGGTCGGTGACTTCACCCGTCATTGGGTCACCATCGATGGAAAGCACATGATAATCTTTCATGATGTACTGGTCGCCATTGTCGTTTTCTACGTTCGAAGCTTCCCAGTCATGACTTGGGTAGATATATATTTTTCCGTTGAAAATGTGAACGGAAGGGTCTGCCATGTAGTCGGCAGGAAAAAGATAACGTTTCATATTGTTAGTTTTTAAGTTGGTGAGTTATTGAGTTTTAAATATCACTTTTAACAACGGAAATATCGGAAATATTTCGGAAAAACGGAATTATTTTTAAGAATCATCGGATGAAACAAAAATATCTTTCTTTTCCGTTTTTTCAGTTCTTTTCCGTTTTTTCAGTTGTTAGTTTTCGTAGAGAGAATCATCTTATTTCACAACCAATGCCTTGATAGCCTCCACAAATTTTCTTGGCTGAAGGTTTCTGTCGAAAGCAAGTGGATAGTCGGTGCGACCTTTGATTGGCCAATCGTTCTTCCAAGAATCGCCATCACTGACACCCCAGAAATTCACGCGCTCAATGGCATCTGCATGGCGCAAATAGATGTTGAAGAGTTTGGTGTAGAAGTCCGTCACTTCCTGTTCCTTTTCCTCTGGCAAGCCATCCTTGTAAGGGTCCATTTCCTTGGCATATTCAAAGTTATTGCTGATTTCAGCACCTTGATTGCCATTTGGCCAAGGCAGTACGGAAAGGTCGAGCTCGGTAATCATCACCTTGCAATTTGCAGCAGCCAAAGCCTCGATGGTTTTCTCATACTCATCAAGTGGAGTATCGAAAGCCACATGCGACTGCATACCCACGCCATCCACACGGCAACCCTTCTCGCGCAAACTCTTTACCAATGCCACGACAGCATCACGCTTGGCAGGCTTGTCCATCGAATAATCGTTGTAGTAAAGTTCACAGTCTGGATCCGCTTCTTGTGCAGTCTTGAATGCGATTTCAAAGAATTCTTCTCCTATTATATTATAATAAGGAGAGTGACGGAAAGAACCATCGTCTTCGATAGCCTCATTCACCACATCCCACGACTTCACACGTCCCTTGTAGCGTCCAACCACCGTGCGGATATGGTTCTTCATGCGTTCAACCAAGGTTTCTTTATCTACTGGATTTCCATTCTTATCTGAGAAAATCCACTGAGGAGCCTGAGAATGCCAAACAAGACAATGGCCATAGCAAGCTTGCTTGTTCTTCTCGCACAAATTCACGAATTCATCGGCAAGTTTGAAGTCCCAAACACCCTCTTCAGGAGAGACCACCTCACCCTTCATGCAGTTCTCAGCTACCAAGCAATTGAACTGAGTCTTGATGAGATTAGCCAACTTCTCATCCGTGGTGTTGACTTGCCATTGATTCACTGCGGCGCCAACGAGGAACTTGTCCTCGAAGGCTTCACACAGAGTTTTTTCTTTCTTCGCTTCCGGAGTGCAAGAGGCAAGTGCCAATGCTACCGAAGCCAAAACTACTATGAGTTTCTTCATAAATTGTTCAATGATTATTGATGTCTTGCTTCAATTTCACGATTAATCTTATCGATGACATCATCCTCAAGTTCGTACTTGCTGATAATCCACATAGCAAGCAACAGCAAGATTGCTGGGATGACGCAAACGAGCCAGAGAATACCTTCTTCAGCTAATGGAGTTTGGTCAATCACTGCACTCTCGTAACCAACGTATGCCAATACAGCTGGACCTACGATGCTACCGAAAGTCATACCTGCCTTGAAGAACAAACCAGTGAGCGCATTCACGATACCCGAAATGCGGCGACCAGTTGTGTATTCACCGTAAGAAATCACCTCAGGAACCAATGCCCACATATAACCAGTAGCTACGATAACACCAGTACTCTTGATGAACTGTGCTATATAAACCATCATCATGCTTGGATGCTCCATCTTGGAAATGAAATAAAGCATTGCCATACCTACGATGGCTGCACTCAGGAAAATATAGAACATGTTCTTCTTTCCTACCATACGTTTGAACCAAGGAACAAGTGGCATAAAGATGAAAGCAGGGATAGAACCAAGAGCCATGAAAATCGACAGTTCCTGTGCAGAACCGTGGAGATTGCTATTGATGAAATATGCTCCTGCTGCGTTACCTACCGACATCATGGCAAACGCTGTGATGAAGAAGAATGCGAGAATGCGCAATGGACGGTTGCGAACAAACTCCATCCAAAGGTCGCTTACCTTCACGCTTTCTGTGTCTTTCTTATCCATGACTACGCGCTCCTTGCACTGAGAGAAGCAGAATGCAAGCAGACAGAAACCAACAATGGCATAAATCGTCATTGTGATGAACCAAGCGTCCGAATCCTTAGGAAGGCTGTCGGATGGTGCACCAGCAATCAGAGCGATGAATAAAGGAAGACCAGAGTTAACTGCCAAACCACCGAGGTTTGCCATGAACATACGCACCGAGGTAAGGATGGTGATTTCGTCCGTATCGCGAGTTAACGAAGAATTCAATGCTCCGTATGGCACATTGATGAATGTGTAGAGCAATTGCATCGAAATATAGGTGACGTATGCATAAATCAATGAAGGTGCAAAACCGTTGTAGAAGCACAAGATGGCAAAACCAGACAGTGGAATACCCACATAAAGCAGGTAAGAGCGATATTTACCATAACGAGGATTACTCTTGTCGATTAATGTACCCACGATAGGGTCCCAAATGACATTTGCCACGTTACCAACCAAAAACATCACAGCCACAGCCGAAGGAGTAAGGCCGTAAATGTCGGTATAGAAGAAAAGCAGATAAGTACAGATTACCTGAAAAATGAGGTTTTGAGCCAAGTCGCCCGAACCAAAGCCGATGCGCTGCAACCAATTGAGTTTGTAGAATCCTTTCGATTCATTCGCTGTTTGAGTGTTGTCCATATTAATATAGTTTAAATTAATTTTTAATGATAGGAGAAAATTGCATTCCGCAATACTTCATGATGCAAAATAAGTAAAAAAAAACCTAATAAAAGACCCAATTTGTATTTTATATTATCGGTTTTGAAACATTTTAAATAAAAATCATTCAGAGTTACAAATTTAAAAGAAAATGTTACAAAAGAAAAAGTGCATGTAAAAGGGATTCTTGATTTTACGGCACATTTATACCACTATGCAAAGGAGTTGCCATGAGTAGTGCAATTATCATTTTTTATTCATTTTCTTCCGTTTATTCGGGAATTATGCGTATTTTTGCAAGCAAGAATCAAACATTTCAAACTTATGCCAACAAATGTTATATCAGCTCCTTCTTCTGTCAGTGCCAAATACTGGGCTGAACTGAAGGATTTGAGCGACAACGTGAAGTTGGAGCTCATCACACTTTTGAGTAGTTCGATGACACGCACAGAAAAGGATATTAAGAAGGATGCCAGCGAAAAATTGGAAGCAGCCCTGCAGAAATTCAACACGGACTGGGGCGGTGATGGCAGTGCGTTGGAAATTTCCCATGAGTTGCGAGAGGGTATTGAGAACAGTCGAAACGTTGAAGAATGGTAAATAATATGCTAACACGAGGAACTTATTTGTTAGACACTTGTATTTGCATCGGCTTGATTAAGAAGATGCCAAGCGTTGTGGAGCACATTCGGCAGGTTGGAGCCGACGAATGTAAGATTTCTGAAATCACATTAGCTGAGATGTATTTCGGAGCTTTCAAGTCGGGGCGTGAAAAACATTTCAATGACGTTGCAGAAATCCAAACACTATTCGAGCAATACCCCATCACCAACAGTCTGAAGGAATATGGCAATATCCGCTGGCAGTTGGAACATGCAGGAACTAAAATAGACCACTTCGACCTACTCATCGGTGCCACGGCACTGCATGAGAATCTCATCATGGTGACTGGCAATGTTGACCATTTCGAGCGTATTCCAGGACTGAGGATTGAGAACTGGATGGAGTAGAAATCCATTTGCAAATACAGACATCCCCCCATAGCTTCATGCCATGCGGGGGATTTTTGTATCTATGTATATGAAAACAAAAAAATGAGTTCAAAAGAGATAGCATCTGCAGAAATTCTTACAGTTCATGATAGCATAACTGAAGGTTTTTTACTATTTTTGCAATCAACATCGATTATCATCATCTTAAAAACATATCACACCATGAAAATGATTGCATTCAAAGCAATGAGTATGGCATCACTCGTGTTGCTTTTCTCTTTTTCTCAACTCTCTGCCTTTGCAGACAATCCACCCATCACGCCTTATTGGGCATTCGGGCACATCGTTTGGGAGGATAGCATCAACACCTCCGCTGGTGCTCGCCAGTTGGTGAATGGTTATTTGGAACATGACATCCCTGTGGATGGCATCATCATCGACAGCCCTTGGAGCACCTCCTACAACGACTTCAACTGGGACCTTCAACGCTATCCCGACCACAAGAAGATGATCAACGAATTCAAGAAGAAAGACGTGAAAGTCATTCTTTGGGCAACAGCATGTATCGACAGCACATCAAAGGACGTGCCCGTCGGCTTCAACAAACTTTTCAACAAGGCGAGGAAAAAGGGTTACACGGTGAACAGTGGAAAGACCAGTGAATGGTGGAAAGGTGTAGGTCAGCATGTCGATTTCACCAACCCAAAAGCAAAGAAATGGTGGACGAGACAAATGAACAAGGTGTTTATGGATGGTGTGTTTGGATGGAAAGCGGATGAAGGCGCACGCTATTTCGGCGATATTGTAAATACGTCCATTGGAGAGATGACCAATGAGCAATTCCGCAAATACTACTACGATGCCATGTACGACCAGGCTCAAGCTCGAAGCAAAGAGAGCATCGTATTGGCACGTCCGTTCTCGCATCAAGGCAATGGCACCCATGCATCCATTGAGAAACTCAACATGGGATGGTGCGGCGATTTTGGTGGAGACTGGGAAGGACTTAGTCATCAGATTACCAACATCTATGAATCGGCACAGCGCGGTTATGCAGCAACCGCCACTGAGATAGGTGGATTTTGGCAAGCCAAAGCCAACGCCCAGCAATTCATCCGCTACTCTCAATTCGGAGCCATGACTGCCTGCATGGTGAATGGAGGCATGAACGGAGCCTTCACCAACCATCTGCCTTGGTGGCACAGTGAAGAAGCCGCCAATATCTACCGCTATTTTGTCACGCTCCACAAGGAATTGGCTCCCTACATGTTCTCCACGGTGGTCGATGCCCATCTGCATGGCGGTTCGTTGTTGAAGAACACCAATACAGCGCAGGAAAGTCATCAGATAGGCAACGACATCTTTGTAAAAGCCATCACAAGCGAGGATTCCAGTGTCAGCCTCACTCTTCCAAACGATGGCAAATGGGTGGATTTCTTCGACGGTAAGACCTATGCCCCAGGAGAATCGCTCGCCAAGACCTACAGCCTCGACCGCTACCCTATCTTCATTCGTAAAGGTTCCATCATTCCGCTCAGTATCTCCACCAATACAACCACGGTCCACGGTACGAGTCTGAAGGGAATGCGCACCTTCGTCATCTATCCAGATGGATACAGTCAGCGCACCTTCCACCTGCCTATTGACAACGGCACTGACTATTGGGACTGCACAGTCCATGTGGATGAAACAGCCCGTATCGTCTGGTTCAATGCCGAGCTCAAAGGAAATTTCTGCTTCATCATCAAACTCCCTTGGGGTGAGAGACGCGTATTCACAAACAGTTCATCGGCACAATTCAGTTTCTAACGGCATCGGTGAACGATTCGTGTCCAATGCATGATTATCAATTTTGTCCTATCATCGTCTTCTTTTCTGCAAGCAAATCAAATGCGTTTTTCCTACTTTTGCGACCAGATTACTAACACCATCATTTTGTCATGAAAAGAAACCTCATTTTTCTCTCCCTCTGCTTGCTCACAACAAATCTCATGCAAGCACAACAGTACCAAATTCCTGTGAGCGAAGCACAAGAGCCTATGCAGACAGGACAGTTCGAGCCCAACTGGGAATCTCTTCGCCAATACGAAGTGCCTGAGTGGTTCCGCGATGCAAAATTCGGTATTTGGGCACACTGGGGACCGCAATGCGTAGAAGGTTCGGGCGACTGGATGGCTCGCGAATTATATATGGAAGGCACCTACAAGTCCAACTACCATCGTGAGCACTACGGTCATCCGTCCGAAGTGGGATTCAAGGACATTCTTCCTCTTTTCAAGGCTGAGCACTGGAATCCCGAGAAGCTCGTGCAATTCTATAAGGAAGTTGGAGCTCAGTACTTCTTCGCGCTCGGTAACCACCACGACAACTTCGACCTTTGGGATAGCCAATACCAAGAGTGGAACTCAAAGAACATCGGTCCTCACCGCGACATCCTCAGTGAATGGGCTGCCGCTGCCAAGAAAGCAGGACTCCCCTTTGGCATCTCCTTCCATGCCGACCATGCCTGGACATGGTATGAGCCTTCACGTCGCTTCGACCTTAAGGGCGAGAAACGTGGTGTGAAATACGATGGCTGGCTCACGAAGGAAGATGGCTATAAACCCAATGCCGACGGTTCGGAGAAATGGTGGAAAGGACTCGATCCTCAGCGACTCTATGCACAGAATCACGACTTCAGCGACAACACTTGGGACAATGGCATGATTCATCGTCAGTGGGGATGGGGCAACGGAGCCTGCCTGCCAACACAGGAGTACGTCACCAACTTCTACAATCGCACGCTCGATGCCATCAACCGCTACAACCCCGACCTTCTCTACTTCGATGTCACCATCCTACCCTTCTACCCCATCAGTGATGCAGGTCTGAAAATCACTGCACACCAGTACAACCACAGCATGGCAACCCACAGGGGAAAGAACCAGGCTGTCGTGTTCGGTAAGATTCTCGAAGAGTCTCAGAAGGACGCACTCGTTTGGGACGTGGAGCGTGGTGCTCCGAACAAAATCATGGAAGGTCCTTGGCAATGCTGCAATTGCATTGGCGACTGGCACTACAACAATGGCATCTATGAGCGCAACGGCTACAAGTCGGCATCCACAGTTGTCAAACTCTTGGTCGATATTGTCAGCAAGAACGGAAACATGCTCCTTTCCATCCCGCTTCGTGCCGACGGCACTTTCGACGAGAAGGAAGAAGCCATCCTCAAGGAATTTGGTGCATGGATGAAAGTGAACAAGGAAAGCATCGTCGGCACCCGTCCATGGAAGAAATTCGGAGAAGGTCCTATTGCCGACAGCGACATAGCCATCAATGCCCAGGGTTTCAACGACGGACAGTACACCAAGGCTGGTTCATCCGAAATCCGATTCACGCAGAAAGGAAACATCCTCTATGCCACAGCCCTCGCATGGCCCGACAACATGCAACTCTCCATCAAGAGTCTCGCCACCGAGCGCATCTCTTCCGTCGAACTCCTCGGCTACGGCAAAATCCCTTTCAGTCAGTCGTCCGATGCCTTCTCCGTTACTCTCCCTAAGAAAGTCAACACCATCGCTCCTGTTCTGAAAATCAAGACGAAGAAATAACACTCAGGCGTTTCGCTCTCACAAACTAAACGAACAACCGCCATGCTTCAGCGTTGAAAGCATGGCGGTTGTTCGTTTGGAGCAAGAAGGTGGGATTATCCTGCTTTACCACCATATATTTTAATAATAAGGAGGAAAAGAAAACAGATGCGGAAAAGGTCGATTCCGGAAAAATTTTGTTCGAAAATCATCGAAATGAATGATAGAATCACTATCTTTGTAGCATCCTTATACGAAACTAACCCTTTAAGCATTATGATTGACCAATTTACAACATGGTTTACAAGCCTCGATGGATTGATGCAAGTGTTTTGGTCTTGCGCTCTCGTGGCATCAGTGATTTTCATCATTCAGATGATTTTAACCGTATTAGGAATGGACTCGGCTGACGTGGATGTCGATTTCGACGTGTCCGATTTTGGCAGTGTTGACAGCGACACTATGGACCTCGGCGGCGGCTTGTCGCTCTTCTCCATTCGCAACCTCATCAACTTCCTCGTTGGTTTCGGATGGGGCGGCATCTGCTTCCGCGACACCATCAGCAACAATTTCCTCCTCACAGTCGTTGCAGTGATTGTCGGCATCGTCTTCGTCCTCATCTTCTTCTGGGTGAAGAAACAAGCTTACAAGTTACAATCAAACGGAGCTTTCGATATCAAGAAGTGTGAGGGAAAGATGGCAAACGTTTATCTCCGCATCCCAGGACACGACGAAGGCAAGGGAAAAATTCAAATCAGCGTCGGTGGCTCTATCCATGAAATAGACGCTTTCACACTCGGTGACCCTATCCCATCCGGCAAGCGCGTGAAAATTCTCAAAGTGACTGACAACGGCACGCTGGAAGTAGAAGCAGTGTAAGAAGCCCCCTCCCAGCCTCCCCGAGGGGAGGAGAAAAACGTGAAGCGTGAAGCGTGAAGCGTGAAGCGTAAAAGCCCCCTCCCAGCCTCCCCGAGGGAAGGGAAAAGCCATCCGGATGGCATTTTTCACTTTTCATTTTTCACTTTTCATTTTTCACTTTTAACTTTTATTTTTTAATTTTTAATTTTACAATATGGATCCCATGTATTTAATTGTTGTAGCGGTAATCGTAGGTATCTTCCTATTTGTTTCCATCATCAATCGCTACCGTCGTTGTCCTTCCGACAAGATTCTCGTTATCTACGGAACGACCAGTAACAAAACCAGTGCTCGATGCATCCACGGCGGAGGAGCCTTCGTGTGGCCAATCATTCAGGACTACGCCTATCTCTCCCTCACCCCTATCAGCATCGATGCCAACCTTACCAATGCCCTGAGTAGGCAGAACATCCGTGTGGATGTGCCAAGCCGATTCACTGTCGGTATCTCCACCGAGCCCGAATCCATGAATGCTGCTGCAGAGCGTTTGCTCGGTTTGACTCCAGGTCAGATTCAGGAACTCGCACGTGATATTCTCTTCGGTCAGCTCCGTCTCGTTATCGCCACCATGAGCATTGAGGAACTGAACAACGACCGTGATAAGTTCCTGGAAAGCATCAGTGCCAACGTCGAAGTGGAACTGAAGAAAATCGGTCTTCGACTCATCAACGTGAACGTAACCGACATCAAGGACGAGAGCGGATACATCGAGGCTCTCGGTCGTGAAGCAGCAGCCAAGGCAATCAACGAGGCAAAGGTACGCGTGGCTGAACAAGAGAAAGTCGGAGAAATCGGTAAGGCAGACGCCGTTCGTGAAACCCGTATCCGTGTGGCTGGTGCCAATGCAGAGGCAGTGAAGGGTGAGAACGAAGCTAAGGTGGAAGTAGCCATGTCTGATTCCGACCGTCGAGAGAAAGAGGCAGAGGCTCAGCGCAAGGCAACCGCCGCAGAGCGTGTTCAACAGGCTCGTGCACAACAGGAAGCATACGCTGCAGAACGTGAGGCTGAAATGGCTCGTGCTGAGCGTGAACGCTCCACTCAGAATGCCAACATCATCGTGCCACAGGAAATCGAGAAGCAACGCAGAATTATTGAGGCAGAAGCAGAAGCAGAAAAGATGCGTGTCAACGCCAAGGGTGAAGCCGACGCTATCTTCGCAAAGATGGAAGCTGAGGCAAAGGGATACTACGAAGTGCTGACCAAGCAGGCTGCAGGTTACGACAAGATGGTTCAAGCTGCAGGTGGCGATGCCAACAAGGCTTACATGCTCTTGCTCATCGAGAAGTTGCCAGAACTCGTGAAGACTCAGGTAGAGGCAGTGAAGGGCATCAACATCGACCACGTCACCGTTTGGGACGGAGGCAACAACGTCGATGGCAAAGGCTCCACAGCCAACTTCGTCTCAGGTCTGATGAAATCTGTTCCTCCGCTCAACGAACTCTTCAACATGGCAGGTCTCAATCTTCCTGAATTCCTCGCCAAGCAGAAGCCAGAAACTCCAACCGTTGAGGAAGTAGAAACGGAAGAATAAGTTCGCACCACCCACAACAGGGTACAAACAAAACTCGCAAGAAGTTGAACTCAACATCTTGCGAGTTTTTGTTTTTTTCAATTAAAAGTAGCGCTAAATAACGGCAAAAATGGGCTTTTGTGCGCAAGTTCATCGTTACTGCGCATATACTGAAAATATAATTTGCCGAAAAAATGTTGTTTTTCAAATATTAACTTTACCTTTGCCCCGACATATATAAAGAATAAGTCTTATTAAGGCAAGTCCTTTCTAATTATCTAATTATTTTTATGTATCAAAAATGAAAAAGAACCATTTATGGATGTTAGCCGCCATCCTTCTATGCGGTTTAGCAACAGTATTTATTTCGTGCAGTAAAGACGACGATGGTGACAAGCCTAAGACTCCTGAGGAGGAACAGCCAGGCGGAAAGGAAGATCCAAAAGCAGCATCAGCTGACGTGACACTGACACTCATCATCCAGCGCTCCACATTGAACGCATTTGAGTACGACTTCAAGTTAGTGGATACCAATGGCACTGCCAAGACCTTAAAAATAGACGAAAAGACCGAGGGAGTGGCATTAGACGATTTTGAGAAGGCTATATACAATACTTACGTCAATCTATCTCTCCCTATGTACGGCGAAGAACTCGTCAAAGATATGCAGAATCCACTTGTACTGCGCTTCACGCTGAAGGATCAGCCAACAGGCAAGCAATACTCATACGAGACCATCATGCACGCCAAGAAGGACTTCAAGTTCACTGATCCTTTCTATTTCTGCAGACCAAGCGTTATCGTGACCGAGACACCTAAGGGCGGTCAGCGTACACCAAAGGAAAGCTTCGTCATCCAGGTAAATCCAGTCACCGACTGGGAACGCTTTGTCAGCTTAGTAGATGGCAAGTCCTGCATCTATGGAACTGGTGAATTAACGGTGAACGAATAATCAATAGATAATTGTATTTTTATTTAAATTTATCAACAATGAAAAAGAATCATTTTTGGATGTTAGCCGCCATCCTTTTCTGCGGTTTAGCAACAGTGTTCACTTCGTGCAGCAAAGACGATGATGACTCAGGTAAAAAAGAGGGGGATACTCCTACCCCTACAACGACAAAGGTTGCCGATAGAGTTGAGGTTAAATACTATGTCTCAGTGGCTGATGACATGCTATCTCTATTCGATATAGATATCAACTACGAGGGACCAGGCTATGGAAAGCAAACGAAAAAGATGGATAAGACTTCGTGGATTATTGGTGACAACTTGGATAACCTTTCAGGTAAAAACGCTTTTTTCTCTTTAGCTGTTACAGTGACACCAAAGGCAGGCGTTACAATTGACCCCAACAAAGAATACTTATTGGGGATGGGATCAGAACTTGCGTACCTCATCCAGACTGACAAAAAGGAAACACTGGTTTCTTATGGAACAAGACCAACTGTGGTTGTAAATAAACAACCAGGCAGCCAACTAACAGAAGAAAATCTCAAGAAAATGGCTAAACTCTACACAAATGCTGGTGCAGCAACAACACTGGATGTTTACAAGGACTATTATCTTGAAGATGGTGTAAAATATTATTATGATAAAGATCGCCAAATAACAGATTAGCATTACTTAACCCCGTTGTCCTCTTACGGACAGCGGGGTTCATTTTTCTCACAACAATGCAATGATTCCTTTCGTCTCTATCATCCATTTCAACCCTCAAGAATGCCTTTCCTGAACTTCTCGTTCGGAAAGGCATATCTTTTTTAGCCACTTATCTGAACCGCTCCTTTGAATTCAACTAGTTGCCGAGGGCTCGTTGTCGTTTTAACGAGGGCTCGGCGGAACGCTAGCGAAGGCTCGCTATAATTATAACGAGCCCTCGCATTTTCTCTTTATCCAAACGAAAAGTTCAGAACAAACGAACACTTTTACGAGAAGAGTTGGGAAAAAGCTTTGGAAAATGCAAAAACAAGAAATAAACAGTGAAAAGAATATAAGAGACGATGCCTTGCAAGCGAGGCATCGTCTCTTATATGATGGAATAAAGGTTGGTTCAAAAAATTATTTTTGCACAGCTATGTATTTCTTTCCTTGATGGATATACACTCCCTGCTGAGGAGGGTTGGCAAGACGCTGTCCGCTCAAGGTGTAATAATAAGGGTCGTTGAGACGGGAAGGTTGGTCGGCTGTGACGGAGATGATGTCGGTTGTCGTGTAGCCACCCTGTTCCCATGCGTCGCGGTCGGAAGCGAGGTCGGTACCAATGTAGTAGCCGAGATTTGGTGGTTGGTTGTAGCCAATGTTCTCGTTGAGTACACCCATGTGATATGTGTGGTCAGTCATGAGCCAAGGGAACTTATGCTCCGTAGGGTACCATGTGGAGAAGATTTTCAAGTCAACGAGCTTCGACTGGTCAGGCAAGATGAACTCCTCGCGCCAGTCGCCTACCAAGTCGCCATACCAGCAGGTATTCGACTTCGTGCCGTTGATGAACGACTCGTTAAAGCGATAGATGGTGAAAGTGCGTCCTCCATTGCGGTCGTTGCGGATGGTGTTCTCGTTGATGAGCTGTCGAGTGAGCGAACCATCGAACCAAATGGCTGCATTGCAAGAGGATGGCTTGTAGCCTAAGTCCTTTGTGCCATCGACAGAATAGGCATTGGAACCAGCCCACCAGAACTCACAACCTGGAGATGCAGGATCGATGTCAGCCACCATGCAACGACCCGTGTCATTGTTGGAAGAGGCAGTCTTCTTCCAAATGACAGAACCGTCCTTGGCATCATGAAGTGCCACCATTGTCACACCACTCTCCAAGCAGTGCCACATCTGAAGACCTTCACGATCGGGCAAGAACTTGCCCACATGCTGCGCATCTCCATGACCGAGCTGGGTGCTCCACAGTCCGTAGCCATCATCGTCTATTGCCATAGAACCATACATCACTTCGTCTTTTCCGTCACCGTCGAGGTCTGCCACCGTGAAAGAATGGTTACCTTGTCCTCCGTATGCACTGTTTAGCTTGCCGTCCTTGTTTTTGTCGCGACCACCAGCCACAGCACTGTCGAAGCGCCAACGCTTGCTGAGCTTTCCATCGCGGTAGTCCCAAGCCTCAATGACGGAACGAGCATATACACCACGTCCGAGGATGAGGGAAGGCAATCCATCGACAGCGTCGAGATGGGCAACACCAATACGGAACGAACAAGCGCGCTTCCAGTAATCATCGCCCCATGAGGAACTAGTATCGCGGAAGATGAAATTGTCGCGTGCCAATTCGCGTCCAGTCTTTCCGTCGATGACAGAAATGAACTCAGGACCAGCGGAATTGTAGTGGTCCACCCATCCTGGGCTGCTGGAATTGAGGTTTCCCCACGTACGATAGTCTATCTTTCCATCGCCATTCACATCGCCAATCTCCTCGCCATCGCCAAAAACGGTACCCTCACAAGTGCGAATAATCATTTCGGCACAACCGTCGCCATCGAAATCAGCCACAGCAAAAGAGGAACTATTACCAAGAATGATGCCCGGGCCACCCTTCACGCGCCAAAGGAAGGTGCCATCGAGCTTGTAAGCATCCCAAATGACAGCATAGAGGGTCTTTGGGTGTGAATAGGAAGCCCCAGCGCCATACTCGTCGCGCACAGAACCATCAGCACTGCGGAGAGTAGTCTGAAGTCGCTTAACGATAATTTCGAAATCTCCATCACCATCGAGGTCGCCTACACTCACATCATTGGCCTGATAGACCATAGTGTCGATGTCGCAAACATCCTTTGTGTCTTTCAGAGGAATTGAGATGTAAGGACGACCATTGGAGAGTTGTGCTGGCTTGATGGTGTATTCAGCCAGTGTCTCATCGCTACCCGTATAAGTGAGGCGATAAGTGATGTTGCTGGAGAGACTGCTCGGCGAATCCTGATAGTTGGTTTTGGTGATGGGTGTCACCTCGTAATGCAGACCTCCCGAGAGAGAGGTTTTCTTGTTCAACTGAGTTTCTGCACCATTGCCCACCTTGCGGTAGAGGTCGAAGCCCGTGTTCTCATCATCACCTGGCAGCATGCGCCACGACACGAGCACTTTGCCAGAATGCTGTTTGTAGTCGCCCAACGAAACAGCGCCACTCGACTGGTCCTTGGCTATGGATGCCCACAAAGCACGCTGGGAGTTGTCGCCAGTTTGTGACTGAAGCGTCAGCATCGAGAAGAAAAAAACGGTCAGTAGGAATGCAATCTTTTTCATCATCAAATCAAAATAGTTAAATAAGGAATTCATTCTTGCGAAAATCATATTGTCCGCAAAATTAGCGAGTTTTCAAAAGCAAGAATATAGAAAATCGTACACATTTCATGAAATATATTCAGCATTTCATGAGGAAAGATAGTGTACGATTTTAATAATGAAGAAGGAAAATGAAGAATGAAGAATGAAGAATGAAGAATGATGAATGAAGAATACTCAATCCATTAATAGAGGAAAATGCATTCTTCATTCATCATTCTTCATTATTCATTATTAATCGGTTCACCTCTTGGATGGTTCCGCAGAAAGGACCTTGATGTTCAATTTTTAATGTGCACATGGCTGCGGCAAAACGAGCAGATTCTGCTATGTCGGCACCTTTGGCACGACAATAAAGATATCCCGCAGAAAAAGTGTCGCCACACCCTGTAACGTCCACACACTGACGGGGAGCATAGGCAGGAATCTCCACGAAATGTCCATCGGCATAAATGAGCGAGCCATAACTACCAAGGGTGAGAACAACTTCACGCACTCCCCAAGCAGCAATGGTGCGAGCCACTTCATGAGGCTCTCGACTACCCGTCACCACCTCCATTTCATATTCGTTCAGTTTCAGCACGTCGGTCATTGCCAGCACTCGTTCCTTATCCTTCCAATCCATCGGTACGACATTCTGCCCTCGCACATCGCGAAGAAAGCCTTGCACATCGATGGATATTCGCCCTTTCTTCGCCAACACCTCAATGGCATCAACGGAGAAATCATCGTTCAGAAGCGTTCCCAAATGATAGACTTGGGCATCCTCCACACACTGCATCTGATTTGCCGTGAAGGGGTCGCTCTTTGCCATGAGACGCTGCGTGCGCTTGTTGGCGTTCATTCCGTAGGTATTCTCGAAGAAAACCGTATCTTTGCTCTGAAAGCACTGAACATCAATGCCTACAGCTTTCATCTGCTCAATGGCAGAGAAATCCTTCGGCGCAATGGACGTGACAATCTGAAAGGAAACGTCGTGCGGCAAGTGGTTCATGCCGTAGGCAAAATAATAGGCAGTGCCTCCGTTCTGGTAAAACGAGGCAGAAGGAGTAATGATTTTATCGAGCGTGATATGCCCTATGCAACAAATATCTTTCATCAACAATACCCACAATCACTCAAAGGAGATATTGCGAAGCTCATTCACTTTCGTCTCTTCAGTGCGCTCAGTGAGCAGCCGTTTCAGATTGGCAAAGGAGAGTTGACAGTCAGGATTAAACTGGTGGGAGTTCATGTATTGCCTCATGCTCTTGATGAATTGAGCCACCTCAGGTTTCGACTGGTTAGCAACCAAATCCGACATGCAAATGAGCAATTTGCCACTCTCAACCTGGAACTCCATCACGAGTCCAAGTTTGTGGTTGCGCTCAATGTTGTCGATGACTTGCAGGAGGGGACGCTCATCCTTGTCGAGACGGTCAAGAATCAATGGGTAGCTCTCCTTCACGATAGAGAACCACTGCCAATTGGAATAGGATTCCGTTGGGAAATCGCCATAGAGGGGATGACTTGGGTTGACAAGAATGCCGAGCGTACCAGGGGAGACAGGTTTTTTGTTGTTTTCACTGATGGTCTTGAACATGCGATAGTTCCAATAGTCTGTTTGGAACAGTCCTCCCACAGTAGCGTTTTCCACATCTTCCTTGCGAGGCATCAGGAGTACTTTGCCGCCATTGCGCAGCTCCTCCAGTACTCGGGCATTGAGCACATTGCTCACGTAGATGCCTTCGCTCGTAGTTGTTCCGTATCGAAGCGGCGTGTACTCCGTGTCGGGATAAATCCAAAGAGGGTAGTCGTTCTTGTAGTCCGTTCCATCCAAGAAAAGCTCCAACTTGAGTTTCTTTGCCTTTTGGACAGACGAGACATTCAGCGATATAGTTCCCACAGTGAGCAATCCTGCCGAATCCGCCTCCACCATCAGAGCTCCATCCTGAATATGGAAAACACCATCGGTCAACACCCATCTGAGTCGTTTGCCTTTCAACGAGTTTTCTGAATAGTTCGCTATCTTCAAATCAATGACGGGCTGTTCACTGTTCTTCCAGCAAAAACGGTCCATCACTCCCAAAATCACCACTTCGGAACAGAAGCGACGCCACGCATCTCCACTGATAATGCCCTTTGGCTCCATGAATGCATCGAGAGGACCGATGAAAGCGGAACCCTGACCAGGATAGTCTTGCAGGTCAAGCAACTGGAAACCAGCCATGTGCTTCGTGCGAAGGTCCATTTCGATGTCAGCACGGTAGAGCAATGCCGACCATGTGCCCGATGCACGGAAGAAGTCGTTTGCCTGATTCAACATTCCCGCCTGATTCAAACGTTCGCGGAACACCTCGAAATTGCAAGGACGAAGCACACCCGTGTATTTTTCCATTTCCTTGTAGTTGGGATACATCTGGAACTGGCAGGTTTCGTGACTAATGATTGGGAGAGGACACGCTTCCACTGCTTCATCGAAGTTCATGCGAGTGTTGGGATAAGTGTGGTTGATATATCCTCCATCATAGGTGTCGGCAAAGGAGAAGGAACCACGCGTGTGGGTGTTGAATTCCTTGTCGCGTTCACCACCCGTTCTGCATGTAGTGAAATAGTCCATGCCTTCCTTCCATCCTTGATAGCCGAGGTAGAAATTGGAGCCGAAAGTGAAGAGTTTTTCGGGACAAATCTTGCGGAACTCATCCACAAACTCCTTCATCTTCGATATGTCGCCCCACAATTCATTGCCCAAAGCCATCATCACAAACGAAGGATGATGCCCGTAGGTTTTCAGTATCTTCTTTCCTTCGTCGAGCAGGAAACTCATCAAGCGCAGATCCTTGGAATCGAAATCACCCCAGAACGGCAGTTCGGGCTGCAAGTAAATGCCTAACTCGTCAGCTGCCTGGAAACAAGCCTCGGGAGGACACCAAGAATGGAAGCGATAGTGGTTGATGCCATAGCTCTTTGCCATCTTGAAATAGCGTCGCCACGTAGCCACATCCATCGCCACATGTCCCGTCAAGGGGAACACACAGGCATCGTGTTTACCTCGCAGGAAGGTCTTATGTCCGTTCACGTAGAACTGCTGCCCATGCTTGTCGAAATGGACAAAGCCGAACCGCTGAGAAGCCACTTCCTTGGAACCCACAAATCGTGCTTCCAATGTGTAGAGATAAGGATGGAACTCGCTCCAAGGCTTGGCTTTATCCACTTTCACGCTTACCTCCACGGTTTTTGCATCTTTCTTCGTCTTTTGAGAAACGACAGCGATGTCTTTGCCTATGCCATTCACGACGGTGAGACGAATCGTTTTTCCTGCACCCACTCCATAAGGCAATCGAAGGATAGCTTTCACTTCTCCTGTCTCGACATTGGTCAGTATTTTCTCGAATGACAAGGTGTGTTCATCGCTTGCTTTCAGCGAAATCTCACCTATGATGCCATTCCAATTGGTCTGCGTATCTTCGGTGTAAGCATGAGAATTGGCAATCAATTGCTTCGGAACGGAATTCTCCGTGTTATCCACACAAATGGTCAACAAATGCAAACCCGGGCTAAGTGCATTGGTGAGGTCGTATTCTTGGGCCACACTGATGTCATCGGATGTTCCCACTTGCTTACCATCCACATAAACCGTGGTAGGTTTCGTACGCTCCAACACCAATCGAATGGTTTTATATTTCCATTCTTTTGGGATGGTCACATTCTTCTGATACCATGCCTTTCCCACAAAAGAGAATCGACGCGACAGATGGGTGGTTTCATTAAAGTTTTTCAATTCCCAACCACGCCGATTGGTGTCGGTGGTTCCTGGCAAAGTCACCACGTCAGTAAAAGAATCCGTAGGTTTCACGGTAGATTGCTCATCCAAACAGAACTGCCATGTGCCATTCAGTTTAATGACATCTGTGTCAATCGCCTTTGTCGTAAGACTCAAGCAAAAGAAAAGGGAAAAAAGAAGGATTTTCATAAATGAAGAATGATGAATGAAGAATGTGAATTGAAGAATGGCTTCGGCAAAACCGAAGCTTACAGAGAATGAAGAACGGGGTGCTGGCTTGCCATCCGGATGGCTTCCCTCCCCTCGGGGGAGTTGGAGGGGGCTTTGGGGGAGTTGGAGGGGGCTTTGGGGGAGCAGGAGGGGGGCCTCCCCTAAAATTTCTTCACTCTGATATGGCAATAGGGTTCATCACCGGTCTTGTCGTAGTAGTGCTGATGGTATTCCTCTGCCTCCCAGAAGGTTTCGGCAGGACGTAGCACGGTGTTTACCTCATCACCTTTCTCGCGCAAGAGAGCGATTACCTTTTCTGCTGTGGCTTTCTGTTCCTCGTCGAGATAGAAAATCTCGCTTCTATATTGCGGACCAAGGTCAGGACCAATGCCATCAGTCTGTGCAGGGTCGTGGATTTCAAAAAACAACTTACAGAGGTCTTCGTAACTGACCACCTGTTCGTCGTAATCCACTTTGATAGCTTCCACATGGTGCGTTTGGTGGGCTTTCACTTCGGGATAAGTAGGATTCTGTTCCTGTCCTCCCGTATAGCCAACCGTTGTGTTGAGCACACCTGCCTGTCTCTGAAACTGATACTGAACGCCCCAAAAGCATCCAGCTGCAAATATTCCTGGCTTCATAAGTATCTCTTTATTAAATTTTTGACAAAATTACGAACAAACGGCAATAAATCCAAAGAAAAACCTTCTTTTTGCTCGTTTTTCACTATTTTTGCATCATTCTTCATTTCTCATTTTCAAAGATGCACATTCATTTCGCACCCCTTCAAGGATATACCGACGATGTTTATCGTCGCATTCACAACGAATTAGTTGGTGGCATACACTGCTACTACACGCCTTTCATGCGTATCGAAGGAGGTGGTGTACGTGCAAAGGACTTGCGCGACATCCGACCAGAATGGAATCAGGGGGTGAATGTCGTTCCGCAAGTCATTGCCAATAGCAGGAAAGAATTCGACCGCCTCTGCGACATCATTATTGAAAATGGTTACAAGCGAATCGACATCAATATGGGTTGTCCTTTCCCTCTCCAAACTCGGCACGGTAGAGGATGCGGACTCTTGCAGCACCCCGACATCGTGGCAGAAATTATGCAACGTGTGACGGAACTCACCGAACAAGGTTTTCAGTTTTCGGTTAAGCTTCGTCTGGGATTGGAGTCAGAAGAGGAGTGTTTCAGCATCCTGCCTTTGCTCAATAGCACTCCCCTCACCCACGTCACCCTCCACCCTCGCATAGCCTCACAGCAGTACAAAGGGGAGGTGCACCTCGATGCATTCTGCCGATTTGCCAATGAATGCCAACACCCACTCATTTACAATGGCGACCTCACGACATTGGAGGACTTGCACCGCATCGAGACGGAGTTTCCCCATCTGTGCGGCATGATGATAGGACGTGGTTTGTTGGCACGACCTTCATTGGCAAGGGAACATGCCGAAGGAAAAGAATGGACGCTCGAACAACGAATCCACCTCATCACCCGTATGCATGCCCGCCTCCATGAACACTATGCTTCTATCATTCCTTCCGAAACACAACTCCTCTCCAAACTTCGGACTTTTTGGGATTTCATGGAACCCACCTTTGGGCACAAGACCATAAAGAAAATCCAAAAGGCTGGCAATCTTAAGAACTACCTCGCCGCGATTCCTTAAACTTACGAATAAGATGAAAACCGCCATCATCGGAGGAGGAGCCGCAGGCTTTTTCCTCGCCATCAACCTCAAGGAAAAACTCCCGCAGATGCAAGTTGACATCTACGAGAAGGGGAAGCGCGTGCTCACGAAAGTGGAAGTGAGTGGTGGGGGACGTTGCAACTGCACGAACACCTTTGCCGAAGTCAGCGACTTGAGTCAAGTCTATCCTCGTGGACACCGACTGCTGAAACGTCTTTTCAAGTCTTTTTCTCCCGCTGATGCATACCGTTGGTTTGAAAGTCATGGTGTGGCACTGACGATCCAACCCGACCAATGTGTTTTTCCTCGTTCGCAGGACTCTCACACCATCATCCATCTGTTCCTCTCCCTCTGCCAACAATATGGCATTCGCATTTTCAAGGAAAGAAAAATTACATCCTTGGAAGAATTCACCGATTATGATTTCATCGCCATCACAACGGGCGGAAGCTCACTGACTTCGCTTCAATGGCTGAAGGACTTGGGGCATGAAATCGAAACGCCGGTTCCCTCTCTTTTCACTTTCGAACTGGAGAAAAGCAGTCGGATTCAGGAGCTCATGGGCACGGTGGTTGAAAACGCCACACTCCAGATTTCTGGCACCAAATTCAAGTCGGATGGTCCTTTGCTCATTACGCATTGGGGAGTGAGCGGTCCTGCCACACTACGTCTTTCCAGCTATGCGGCACGTTGGCTCCACGAACATGATTATCATGCACCGCTCAGCATCAACTGGCTCAGCCAGAACGAGAACGAAGTGCAAGCTCTTCTTAGCCAAATGCTTCAAGAGAATGCCAACAAGCAAATTCTCAATTGCCATCCTTCTGCTTTACCTCAACGTCTGTGGGAGCACATCGTTCATCGTTCATTAAAAGATTCAACGCAGAAACGATGCAGCGAACTCGGCAAGAAGGACATCCATCGTCTCATCAACACGCTCATCAATGACAATTACCTCATCGATGGTCGTGCGGCATTCAAAGATGAGTTCGTCACCTGTGGTGGCATTTCCCTTTCGAGTATCAACAGCAACACCCTCGAAAGCAAGCACTACCCTCGGCTTTACTTCGCTGGCGAAGTGCTCGACATCGATGGTGTAACAGGAGGCTTCAACTTCCAAGCCGCTTGGACCACAGCCCACACCGTGGCATCAGCCATTTCCACAAAGACATTGTCCTAAGAGCGAGACATAGAACGCACAAAGGTCAAGTCCCTGTCATGAGACTTGACCTTTGTGCGTTTTATGCTTCGTTAGCTCGATGTACGTTTAGCAAGGACGCTTCTTTGGAAGATGGAAAACATCTTGCACTTCCTTCATTGCCTCGTCGGTCATACCTGTAGGCTCAAAGCCCATGCTCTTGGCACGCAGATAAATAGTGGCTGCTTTGTTAAGCACATCAGCTTGGTCGAAGGCATCCATGATGTCGAGACCGACAGCACAAATGCCGTGCTTCTCCCACATCACCACATCGTAGTCCTTGATTTGTTCGAGTGTAGCATCGGCGAGCTTCACTGAGCCAGGCAGTTCGTAAGGAACAATACCGAGTCCGAGTGGAGCGAAAGCCAATGTCTCAGGAATCATCGACCAGAGAAGTTTTGTCATCACATCCTTCTTCAGCATAGCAGGATTGTGGCTCATGGCAACGAGCTCGATTGGATGCGTATGCAAACTTGCTTTGTACTTGCTGCCCGAACCAATAAGGTAGTCATGCATGGAGAGGTGGGAAGGCAACTCACTGGTTGGCATCACCACTTCGTCGGCGATAATCACATAACTGGCACAATCAGGGAGGATGCGGATGATACTTCCGTTCTGCATAGGCCAGCGAGCCAAGTCGCGCATACGCTTACCCGTTCCCTTGCAATAGAAATAGCAATCCTTGATATTTGGAAGAGTGGTTCCTATCTGAATCACATCGGAAATAGCTGGCATCGCCTTGATTTCGTCATCCACATGCTCGGTGATATTGACAGTAATATTACCACCATTGCGCTCAGCCCAACCTTTTTCCCAAAGGTAACCTGCCACTTCTGCCACCTGCATCACAGTAGCTTCGAGTGCAGGACGATTTTCTAATATACTTTTCATTCTTAATGTTTTAATTATTATTGCTTTGGCATTGGCATTTCCAACCGGATGGCTTCTCCCTCCCCCCTCGGGGGAGCTGGAGGGGGGCCGCCTTTGCCTTTTAATTATTTAATAATTGTCTCCATATCTCTCCTTCGTAATCTGAGAGAGAGCCTTGCCACGAGTGTTTGGACAGCCAATGACGCCCACAATCAGCGAGATGAGCAAGAGGGCAATCATGCAGTAAGCAGCGATGGTGAATCCTTCGCCGTTATCACCATAAATATAGGTGAAGACGAGTCCCCAAACTGCCGACAGACCACGGACGATGAAGAACATCAGTCCCTGAGCACCTGCACGGAACTTGGCAGGGAACAGCTCAGAGCCCCAAAGTGCATAGAAAATCTGTGGAGAAGAACCGCCTTGAATACCCCAAAGAACAGCAAATGCCCACAGTCCGGCCTGACCATTCACACCAATGGTAACAATGACGAACCAAGCAGCAAGTGCAGCCAACAGACCGAAGATATAGATTCCCTTGTGGGAAGTCTTGTCAATCATCTTCGAGACGATGAAAGTGACGCCTACGATAATTGCCCACTGGATGCAGTTCATCCAGTTAGCCTGCTCATTCGACACACCACCTGCTGTCTCATAGATGTGTGGCTGGAAGAATCCCATCACAGATGCCACGAGGTTCCAAGTCAGATAGATAGTAGCCAGGAAGCATACGGTGCGCACAGCAATCTTGTTCTGGAACAGCACCTTGATGTTGTCCATCAATCCTGTTTTCTTACCTTCAGCCTTCTGAGCCTCAAACTCGGCACTCTCCTGCAAGCCACGCTGCAAGTTCCAAGCGATGAAAGCCACAACAAACAGAGAGAAGAAAACGACACGAGAAGAGAACACGTTGGTAGCTGCCTCTGAAAGTCCACTGCCGCCCACTGCCGCAGCCAAAGACTCAACCCATCCAAAGAGGTATCCGCCTGGAGCGAAGAGCATACCCAAGAGGAGAATCACCATAGGACCTACGCCCCACGACATCTGAGAAATGCAGATGTTGCGTCCGCGGTTGTTGATTTCCGAACTCTCCGAAATATAGGTCCATGAAGCAGGCACTCCGACGCCTACGCTGATACCCGTGATGAGGAAACCACAGAGCAGCATTGGGAAATTGACTGAGAACATCACTGTCAATACGCCAAGCATATAGACCAGCAGATTGTAGGTGAAGATAAATTTACGTCCATACTTGTCTGCCAAGAATCCGCCGATGATAGCACCTACAGCTGCACCTAAGCAGTTGGCACTGATGAAATTGAGCCAACCGAGATGAACCTCAGAAAGTCCTAAATAGTTCTGCCAAAGGGTTAAGCCACTGGCTCCTGCCACAATGGCTCCAGCGTCGAGATAATTGGTGAGAGACACCGCAAGGGTGCTCTTCAAACTACTTGTATTCGCCATTATTGTATTTTCAGTATTTAAGTTTCAATTACGCCCCTCCCTCACAGGGAGGGGACGGGGGAGAGTCTTTTATCTGCAAACCACGTCGCATTCGATATTGAAAATCTTTGCGACCTTCAGAATGGTGTCGATGTGATGACCCACTGCAGCAGCCATGTGGTGAGTAGGACCTGCCTCGCTCCACTTGTTCACGAATTCGCGGCATGAGAGCGAGAACTTCGTGCGCATATTGGTATCGCCGAACATGAAGATAGGACCTTCCTCGTTCACACCTTCAGCAGCAACAAACTTGAACACACCGTTCTTGTCTTGCGTGATGGCAAGATAAGTGACAGGACCCGTTGGAGGATAGAACTGAGTGAGGTAGCCACCACCCGTCTTTCCATGGAATACAGGCACAATCTTCATGGTTGGCTTGTGAGCCTGGGAAATGTCGAAGTCGCCTGAACCCGAGTGACCGATGATGCAAATATCCTTAGGGAAATCGATGGAATACATCTCTGCAAGTGTACCTGTGCCGCTGATGGTCTTCAGGATACTCATAGCCATTGCCACCTTCATGTCACCTTCCACTGCACATGCCGTATGCTGCTTGATGAGCATGGAGAACGCAGGAATGAGCATAGAGTCGAGCTTGCCAGCCACACCCTGAGCGAAACCAGCGTAGTGGGAAGCAATCATGCCCAGTTTCTCGTCCTTCACCCATTGCTCGAAAGCAACGACATATTTAGCCATATCCCAAACCTTCTCGATGGTACCACCACCTTCGATTTCGAAAGTGTCGAGGATGTCCTGAGCCTTTGCCTTGATAGCCTCTTCGTCGGTGATGTTGTCGGCAACAGCCCACATCTGTTCCCAATCGAACTGCTTGGTATAGACAAACATGCGGTGATAGAGATTGGTTTCGTCAATATAGAGGTCCATCATGCCTGGATAAGGACGACCAATCTGTGCAATGTTCGTGTCGCGGAAACGACGACGCACTTGTGCAGCACGGCACCAGTCCTCGATTTCAGCCTGAACACCTGGGTCACCACCTTCCACAACGCCTGTGATGACAGCCGATCGCTTGCCAGCACGATTCAAGTCGGCTACCATCTCACCGATAGCACCGCAAGCATACAACTCGCCCAACCAAGTAGGAATATCTGTCTTGGCATAGTCGGGAGCCAACTTCTTCTGAACATTCACAATCACAACTGGCACATCGAGATCGCGCACTGCTGGCAACATATTATAAGATGTGCAGTAAGTCAACATCTGAAGAATGACGAGGTCAACGTCGGCTGCACGGAACTTGTCGCCTGCCTCCATCGACTGCTCCTTGGTTGTAACCATACCGCCATCGATGATTTCAATGGTGTCGGGGAGAGTCTTCTTGAATGCGTCATACTGTGCCTCAAACTCAGGAACGAGTTGAGGGAACTGTGGAAGGTATGCACCAAGTGCAATGGAGAACACACCTACTCTTGCTTTGGTTTCAACTAATGGTTTGCTCATGTTATTTTTAGTTTTTAAGTTGATAAGTTTTTAAGTTTTTGAGTTGGACCCTGTCCTTTGTACTTTATTCTTTGTCCTTTGTTCTTTGTACTTTTCTCTCCTCCCCTCGGGGAGGTCGGGAGGGGGCTTTTTTTAACACACTTCCAAGTATCTCTGATATGCTTCGTCCCAAGCCTCGGTGTCCTGAGGTTCGTAGGTCTTCATGTCAATAGAGTTGGAGATGATACTGCGCATTTCGAACATATCGCTTACCAGTCCTGCCGCCTTTGCCTGAAGCATGATATTGCCAATGGCTGTGCCTTCCACAGGTCCTGTCACTACAGGTATACCGATGGAATTGGCAGCAAACTGCATGAGGTTCTGATTGTAGGTACCACCACCAATCACGTGGAGTTTTTCAATACTGAATGGTGCAAGGTCTTTCAGATAGCCCAACACCTGACGATAACGCATGGCAAGGCTCTCGAAGATGCAGCGAGCAATCTGCTTATAGCCTTGAGGCACAGGTTGGTTCGTTTCCTTGCAATATGTTTGAATTGCCTGCACCATATTGGCAGGGTTGGCGAAGCAAGCAGCATCTGGGTTGATGAACGAGCGGAAAGCAGGAGCCTCCGAAGCCTCGGCATTGATGACATTCACATTCGTTGGCACATCGTTACCCATGTCGTCCTTCTGACCTGCATCTGCCCATTCCTTACGACTGCGTTCCAAGAGCCACATGCCACAGATATTCTTCAAGAAGCGAGTCGTGCCTTCAATGCCACCTTCGTTGGTGAAGTTGTACTCAAAACTCTTTTCGTTGATGATGGCGTCCTTGGTTTCGATACCAAGCAGCGACCAAGTGCCGCAACTCAAATATGCGAAGCGTTCATTCTGAGCAGGAACGGCAGCCACGGCAGCACCTGTGTCGTGTCCTGCCACAGCCACAACAGGAATAGCACCCAGTCCCGTTATCTTCTGAACCTCAGGGGTAAGTGTGCCCACCACCTCACTCGGATTCACATAGCGACCAAACTGACTTTCCTTCAATCCAATGGCGTTGATGAGTTCCTCGTCAATCTTCTTGGTACGAGGGTCGAGCATCTGACTGGTGGAAAGTACGGTATATTCACACACAGCCTCACCCGTCAGCATATACATCAGTGCATCTGGAATGAAGAGAATCTTGTCGGCTCCTTCCAAAGCGGAATCATGATTGCGTCGCAGTGTGGCAAGCTGGAAGAGGGAATTGAAATTCATGAACTGAATGCCCGTCTTCTGATATACCACTTCCTTTGGCACAAGTTTGAAGTATTCCTCCATTGCCCCTTCCGTATGAGGGTCACGATAGCAATATGGATTGCGGAGGATGCCACCATCCTTGCCTACAATCACGAAGTCGCAGCCCCAAGTGTCGATACCAATCGAAGCCACCTCAATGCCTTCGTTTGCCACCACCTTCAAGCCACGAATCACCTCGTTATAGAGTGCATAAATGTCCCAAAAGAAATGACCTCCCGTCTGAATAATGTTGTTAGGAAATCGAGTCAGTTCACGCTGTTCTAACTTTCCGTTGACAATACTACCCAAGATAGTGCGTCCACTGGTAGCTCCCAAGTCAACGGCAAAAAAATTCACGGTCTTAGTGTTACTCATTTTTGAGTTATTTAGTTTTGAAGTTTGTTAGTTTCTTAAGTTTCACCTGATAAATAAATCATCTTACTCTGCAAAATTACATTTTTTCCTCTGAATATAAAATTCTTACCCCGATTTTCTTTCTCTTCCCGATTCTTTTCGCACAAAAATCCATATTCCCGCTACTATTTTACAATCATACGCGAGTTCAGACTCAGTATATTTCCCAACCTTCGCATGGATTCTTAACCAATTTAATTGCGTCAAAACAAACCGCAGCAATCGCCTCGAACATGCCACCACACAACCTTGCAGATGGCAAATATGATGGGCGCATACAGAAATACCAGCAAGGAATATCGAGATAGGTAGCCGTCATCTGATAGCAGTTTGATAAATTGGGATTTTAATTGATAATCTTTGCCACTCTTAAGTCCTTTATGTCATCACAGACATCACCTGCTATGCCCATCCGGGGCGAAGGCAGAAAAAGTTGGTTGGATGAGAAATTTTTGTCATGTGTTATAAATCCAAACTATTCTCATTCAGCAAGAAATCCATCAGGCCCATCATCAAGATGCCTTTTTCATTGCGCCAAGGCTTGATATTGTCTTTCACAATGACAATTTTCTTGAAAGAGTCATCAATGTTTACCAGCGATTGAGTTTCTTGATTCTCTTTCACCTTATCCGGGATGGCCAAGGCTGACTGAATATAGTAGCGCTGACTTGCCTGATTGACCACGAAGTCCACTTCAAGGCGCACTCTCTCCTGCTTTCCATCTTCTGTTCTCTTCCGAACTTCGACTTGGCCGAC